>QQTW01000541.1_pt1 | contig 23755 bp, 18 predicted proteins | sample 1904831 | NCBI WGS metagenome assembly QQTW01 (sample SAMN09435610, study PRJNA476489) | Subsurface metagenome, whole genome shotgun sequencing project. | reverse complement strand
AGAGAATGGTCAAGAAGCTGGCATTGGATAGGGGGCAGTCTCGTCTCGTATTCAGCAATCGCAGAAGCAAAGTTAAGGAGATCGACGGCAGTTCGCTTATATAACAGAACGTACAACGTCCTCTGCATAATGTTGAGACCGTGAAGAATGAGCCAGGACTGCTAGTGTTCTGTCATGCAATTCTTCAGGATTCTATTCCTAAACCCCAAAAATCTTGGGTAATTAAGGGCAAATCTAGCATACTTGCAGGGCTCTGCAAAGATCAACTGCGTCACCAGCTCCAGTACAGAACGCAGTACCTTGCCATTCTCTAACATACATGTGTGTGATGTGGTAGTGAGCGTCATGGGAAAGGGGAGTTTGCTGTTCAAGCAATTGAGCAGTCTACGATTCCCGCTTGGGATCCATCCCAGCTTCTACTCCAATAGCACTGGTTGCAACGACTCACATATTCAATCTCCATTAACTGCTGGGGACGCCTGCCGCTCATCTAATCGCACTATCAAGCACCACCGTTTCAAGTATGCCTATTAGACTCGCAGTGCAGCAGTGGCCTCTGCAATCTGTTTTTCGGCATCCCGCCTTCGAGCAAGAATGCTCTTGAGAGAGCCCAGCCACTTGGCCAGCGAATCTTCACTGGGAGCACAGAACCGGTAAATCTTATCCTCCGTGATGATCTGCAAACAGTAACTCTTGCTTCTCGAAAGTGGGTCTATTTCAGCCGCGTTGATGATGGATGACATAGATAGAATTTTAACAGCTGAGTACTCTTGCTCGTCTTTGTAGAAGGACATATTCTTTGGTCGGAGTACGACCCACAGCTTCTTCCATTGCTTAACTCTGCCTTTGGTCTTCAAGCAGTAGAGCCAGCCCTGGTGGATGACTCTCTCAGGATCGGTATTGACATCGAAACAACTCAACTGGCTAGCGTTGCGCGCCGCCCTAGGCCGCTGAGCTGGCACGGCTGTTGCGGTGCCCGCTTTCTTAAGAGTTGCAACGTGGGGTCGAGGGACTGATGCAGTGGGTGCATCAGAGAAATCTGAATAACTGGTCATCATCTCGTTTCCGGAGTAGTCATGAATTGCTGAAGTTTGACGCTGATTCGTAGGGGCTCTTGAACTTTGACCTTTCTGTCCTCGGACGATCCCATGGGCCGTCTCCGGTGAGCTAGGCCTACCTCCGTCGTCGTCTCCCGACAAGTCAGTTGTCTCGTACGGGTTGCGATTTTCTGGCCCGTCAGTCTTAGCCATGGGACTTGCGAGGACGATCTCATCATGGATGTCGACGCGTGCTTCTTTCCTAACACGCTCAATCCAGTCGGCTGTATCCTTGGCCGAGGTGCCTTGAAAGTGGTAATTCTTGGATGGTGAGAACACGCCGAAAACGTTCGCTGTATTTGCTTTCTTTACTGGAGCTACCGCAGTGACATAAGAGAGTGTTATGGACGCCCTTATACCAGTCTCGTCTTCGTTTTTATACATTGAAAGGAGATTGGGACGTAGAACGAGGTAGGTAGATTTCCATGTTGGTTTCCAGGCTCCCTTGCTTTTCACTCTGCGATTTACCCTTCCACTCTTCAGTACGCGGTCGAACTCGAAGCTCCCGTTTTGATTGACAGGCGAGAAAGTGTCCAAATTGAAATGCCCACTTTTGAAGGATTGCAGTGGAGTGGTAGTCTCTAGGATTGGTCGAGGAGTATTGACAGGAATCGAGAGCGGATTGCGGACAGGAGTGACTACAGAGGACTTGATGGCGGAAGAATCAGATTGGATGTGTGCCATTATGAATGAGTATAGTGACTTCGATAAGAAAGGGATCGCAGCCTGGTATGCTGTCGTTAGGAGATCTCTTGCGGCTCCTGTAATACAAGGGCGGATGGAAGTGTGGCTATGAGTAAGGAAGAGGACGTTTCCTGCGAGGGTTTCTAGTCATGCCATTTCCAAGATCATGAGCCATAACAGAGCAGAGCATTGACTGTTGATTCTGGAAATGGAATGAGAATGAGAATGAGACTCTTTGCTTGTTGTGAAACCGATATAAATCCACGGAGTCTGGTTCGTGTCAGGTCCAAGGGTCCATCGGTGTTCTTTAGCCACAAACTCTGTCCCTTGGCAGATTTGCAGGCACTTAGGGTAACCACTGGCTGTATGTATGTAGTAGTTTTAGTACCATCATGTATGTGTGAAAGGCCAAGCACCTCGGCAGAGACTTTTATGCTGTCTAGGGGGGTTGTGCTTCAGGATCAAGAGCGGATTCAATCCCTTTCAAAGAACAAGGGGGATGAGAACGCGGTCTAAACTCCTGCTAGACACGACTGATCGTTCTCAGTCAATCAATCTAATTATACACAAGGCTCTGTAATAATCATGTCAGAAAAGATAACGTCTTCTGATATCGCGTAATCTTTGATTTTATTAGTTATTGAGGGTACAGCCAATCCAATCCCCCGGCTTCAGGCCGCTGCCGGCTGTCAATAAGGAGCGAAATTTGTGGCAGTCCGCAGTTCAATTAGTTAAACATCTTGGCAAATTCGCAGAATTGGAATCTTACCAATTCGGCCTTCATACTGATCCTTTTCGCCATCTCAGCGGGTCAGAAATCTTGCTTTTAATACCGATGATCTCTGGTCACTCCTCCAGCTCAGTGTTTGATTTGTTCGAATAGTCCAGAAAAGAGGGTTCTCCTCACACGCTCGTTATCCGCCTTTGCAGATTTCATCGTTCTCAAAATCCCCCTCACGCTGTCATACCTACACTCTGTTCGCACTGGTTATTCCATCGTGGGCCTAACCGATACTGCCGCGTTGCTTCGCAGATCAAATTCGGCGAGCATTGCATGAACACCGCTATAAGGTTCTAGCCATGGGCTTCGTGCAAAGACTTGTCAAGCGAATACCTTCAACCCCAAACATACCATCTCTCGATGACTTCAAGAACGATAAAGGGCGTGGTTTGCCGCAACTATCATTTTTTCGACGAAGGATTCGGATCAAAGGCAATTCATCAATATCGATACCCCTGGGTTTTGTCCTATTATTTCCTTGCATAGTGGTCATCCTTATTCTCTTCCTTTTTGTGAGGCATCCGTCTGCTTCAGGGCGCATTTTGATGCCCTCTGGTGCTCCGCCCTCAATTCGGTTCGTCAATGTCCTCCCCGTACTGGTTACCATCTTGCTGACGTCCACAGGAGAATAAGCGAAAAACACGATCGAGTATTCGCAACCGGATGTTTAGATCCCGAAGACGCGGCAAAACAACCGCGCGCAAATGCTGCCTTCGTCGTGCTTGCGAGAAATAAGGAGCTGGATGGCGTTATTCAATCTGTCAAAAGTATCGAGAGACACTTCAACAGGTGGTTCCATTACCCTTACGTCTTTCTCAACGATGGAGACTTCGATCAGTCATTCAAAGACACAATAACTAATTACACCAGCGCGCCCGCCGAATTTGGCAAGATAGATCCTAGCATGTGGGGCTACCCTGACTGGGTGGATCACGAGGTAGCAAGAGAAGGGATCAGAAAGCAGGGGGATGCAGCGATCATGTATGGTGGCATGGAGAGCTATCATCACATGTGTCGCTTCTACTCGGGGTTCTTCTACAAGCACGAGTTGCTTCACAAGTACGAGTGGTATTGGAGGCTGGAACCAGAGATCAAGTACTTCTGTGACATTACTTATGATCCCTTCGTTCAAATGGCAGCTTCAAATAAGACTTATGGATTCACGATCGCGGTAAAGGAGCTTAAGGAGACCGTCCCCAACATTTTCCGCTATGCATCAGCCTACAAGCGCAAAAATAAGCTTCAGTCGAAGGGTCTGTGGGAGATGTTTCTCGAACCGACGCCAGACAAGCCAGAGGATGCCCCTGCAGAACCCAAGAAGACGCTTCCCGATGAAATACTCCAAACTCAACCTGGTCACCCAAATATGGAAGATGTGGACCCTGAATCAATGGAGGGTGAGAAATATAATATGTGCCATTTCTGGAGCAACTTTGAGATTGCACGGCTGGATTGGTTTAGGAGCAAGGAGTACGAGGAGTTCTTTCAGATGATGGACCGAAGCGGGGGCTTCTGGATGGAAAGAGTAAGCATTATTTCATCTCACGTACATGATGAGGCTAACATTTGGCAGTGGGGTGACGCACCTATTCATTCCCTGGCCGCTGGGGCGCTTCTGGCTCCACGAGACATCCACTATTTCCGCGACTTCGGTTACCGACATACTACCATCCAGCATTGTCCCGCAAATGCACCTGCTCGACAATTACCGCATATACCCTTCCTAGAGAAGACAACCGATGATGAGAAGAAGCGTCAAGAAGAAGACGACTACTGGTCGATACCGGATCCAGTCAAGGAGAACGGGGTTGGTTGTCGATGCAAATGCGATACGGACATTGTTGATGTCGAGGGCAAGCAGGGCAGCTGTCTTGCTGAATGGGTAGAAGTGGCTGGCGGATGGTCTTCGCCGTGACTGGCGCACTCTTTTCTCATCTCTCCCTTCAGTTTCGCCAGCATAGGGCGTTACAGCGGATGAGCGTTAAAGTTGGAGTCGGGTTAGATGCATAATGGATTTTGCGGATATGGGGCAGGCGTTCTCAAAGATCTCGATCGCGTATGTGAGGATGTTTGATTTGGTACTCCGGTTGCCAATTGATGTTTGATGAGCTGGAAATTCTTGGATGTTTTGTTATCTGCTCTGTTAGTACATACGCAGCGCAGCACGCGTTGAGGCTCTGGGGCAGAGGCTTTGACGCTGGACAAAAGCTAGCGGCTACTTCTACTGTCTCTATCTTCGTCTGGCTATTCTAACATGCAGCAGGCACCGTCTGGAAGCAAAGAGTGGCCCTCCCTCCACAGGAGGATCTCGTACAGTGCGGAGGCTACTTATAATGAAGAGCAGTTAATGGGTGGTAGCTGCGACATAGTCAGGTGGCCGGAGAAGGTACACCTATGGACATTTGCTTTCATGTGAGTACTTTCAAGCACCTACCCGCAAAGGTGGATCATGCCGTGACTGATGCCTTGGTCTACTCATAGAGTCCAATAATCCTCTGCCACATAAAGTGGACTAGAAGGTTTCGATAAGGGGCCTCATGGCGGGGGTGTTGGGTTTAAAGGCTTAGTAGCACAATGTCTGAGATACAATTACACGGATATCATTCTGTCTATATCCTTATTCTTTTGTCATCTGTTTAACCCAGGCCTTTAACTCACCCATGCGGGGCAAAATGACTAGCGCATGGTTAAAACCGATCAACGACAGGCAGCCTTGAGCCCCGCGTGAAAGCGGCATCGCTGCCTAGCACTACATGCACTCTCATGAGTATACATCACCAGCTTCTGCAGCCACCAGACACGATCTTAATACTTGTTGTCCCTTCATGAGATATTTTCATCCTTAGTAGAGTCCAAGGCCCTATCTTCTATTTACTGTTCGGCCATCGTTTATGCTCAAGGTCTTACTCAGCTTGCCCCTCTATTCACCAGCCTGTCATGAGCCTAATCTGACTGTTGCGCATGAAATCGGTTAAGGCTTCTGCTTCTGGGCAGTGATCAAGGCAGAGGTGAGCTTGCGTACCTTCCTACCCATGCGCACAAGCATCTCACCCAATCTCTCTTTACGTCCACTTTACTGTGCATGCAATTCCCGTTATTCACAGTCCGCTTGTCCACCAAGACGTCTAATACCTCCTAACGATGACTGACGGACGTCCACCTCAGCTCGGCTCTTCTAAATTGGTAGAGCACTTGCCCATTGAACTTACCTATCCTCAAATTCCTGTCGCTGCCTCCTATCTTGACCTTCTCTCCCGTTCTTCTTCGACGAACATGGCCAATGGATCACAGCCCGATCACCAGGATGCGGCTTTGAGCGAGAGTTGGGCCACTTTAAGTGATGCAGACTACTGCTACGACGATGACCTCCATTCTGAGACAACTGATGCTGCTTCACTTGTGTCCAATATTGGGCCGGATGATGTTAATAGTATTGATGACCAGCCAAGCGATGCCGGCTCCCAAGACGCAGGCAGCGACAAGGGCATGTCTGACGGGCTCCCTCCACAGATGTCTCTAGCCGAAAGCACAAGGACTGTTGGCGCTGAGAATGTAGCAGCTCTGAAAGGCTCGCATCTTGAGCGCTCTATCGCTCTGGGACAGGCTGAAAGTCAGTTGGAAGAAGATTTTGCGGAAGGGGCACAGACCATACATTCGTTGACTAAAGAAGAGGCCGCAAACAGTATAGAATATGGCTGGAATGCAGATGAGCATGGTCAAGTCGTCGGCAGTGTTTGCATGACAATGTCGAAGAGCAATCTGCACCTTAATAGGCCGTTCCGGTTACTATATTGTGGCAATACAATGGCTAGAGCCGAGATCTTGACTAAGATAGGAGACACCTTACTGGCAGGGCCAGAACCACAGCAAGATCTGCGTCCATTTGAATCGTCTCGATACAATGTCATTCTACCCTCCGATACATCAGAAACGTCATCGAACCATTCAGATCTAGTCCGAATAAGAACACAGATCATCGTCGACGACTGCACCACTGCCGCCTCGATCAAACACGAGCAGGCTCCTGATCAAATATTCCTGAGCTTTAAGAATGGATCACTGTATTCGTCTCGATGGAATGGGATCAATTACGAGGTCTCCTCGGCTTCTGAGTGGTCTAAGCCGGACCTTGCAGTCTTCTTCATAACTCATGAGGACGATCCGGTATCAAAGCAGAGATATCATTTAGCACATGCATTTGTATCCCGACACGAGGTTCCGTCCTTGATTATATCCGATAGTGCACGTTGGGCATTGCGCTTTGATGACTTGCCACTAGACCCTTGCACACCTCATCTGCGTGTCGAAGCACATAAGAGGCATACTTCAGGGATTCCTTTGACGCTACGCCGGCTACCGATCGATCTGGAGACATTTAAGTGCTTAGAACCGGACCAGCTGAACAAGAATTTTGCATACCTTTGCAGACACCCAAACAACGAAATCAAAGTCAACACATCTAGCAAAGCGTCAGCATCGAGCCACAGCAGCTGCGACAAGAGTCTTCCAAGCAGCAAAGAGGCTGATAATCAGAATTTGTCAAAGCAACCAACTTTGTACCCTTGGTATACCAACACTCCGCTATTGCGAACCACCCTACTGGCTGCGGGGTTTCTGATATCGCTTGTCATGTCAGCCGTAGCATGCAAAGCTGCATTGGCACTATTTGTGTATCTCATCTCGCGTGCTGGGATTACCTCTGAGCTGTCACCTGCAACAACTTGGTCTCTTCAACCTTCATTAGCACCTACCGTTACAGAGAAAGCGCTTCCTGTCCTTCCGACTGGTGGAGCAGAGGTGATAACGAGCAACAAGGCAATCTCAAAGAGTCTTGCAATGGTGGAGACACCATCAGATCTGGTGGAGTTATTCGCTAGCAAATCCCTTCAGGCCACAAATATATCCGATAACTTCCAGGTCCATAGCATTGGTGACTGCCATATAGTGGTCAAGACACCTCGTGGTTTTAAAGTTCGGAACAAGTCCGCCCCGTTTGACGTCATCGTTGCAAGAGGCTCAGAACTCCTCAATACGTCCATCTCAAGACTTTTTGAAGGTGTGTACACAGTGCGCGTTGACAGAGTGGACGCTTATGGCTTGGTAAATGTCACTATCAGACGACACAAGTCGTCTACCGTTGAGGAACATCAAGTTGATTTTGGTGCCCACTGGTTGAAGGTGGCAGAGTGGAAGAAAGCTGCACAATTAGCCCGTGAACAAGTCCGATCTGATCTTGAAACTGCTCAAACTGCGTTGTTGGCAGCATACGATCATCTATCAGAGGACATGCACTTCAAGGCACAAGATCTTTCGAAAAAAGCGAGTAAACAGGCCAAGAAATTCTCCCAGCAGAGTCGAATTTTTCTCAACACGACAGCAAAAATCCTCAGAGCAAAATCGAAAAAGCTTCGGCATGGTACCAACCATGAGCGACAAGAAGCTTACAAGGCCTTGAGTGAACGAGTTGATTTGGCCTTTCAAGCGCTGCTGATTCATGCTCACACTACAAATGAGCAAAGTCGTGCGATCATTCAAAGAATCTTGCAAGCTGTAGAGCAGATTCATCTCTCTACTTCACAGATTGAGCTGGAGGATGTGCAAATCAGAATGCAAAAGTATATGAGGTCTGAGAAGCTGGCCAAGGCACAAGAGCGCGCTAAGCAGATGGTGAAGGATGCGACTACTAGCTGGAGGCAACGAAGAGCACACAGGAAAGCCAGCAGGGCAGGCTGCATGAAGAGAGGCAGAGGCCGCAGTAGGTGATAAGGACCGGCATAAGCTGGTGAGGCGTTTGGCTGTGGTCTCGAATGGATACGGATCTGGGACGCTACCGGTATTGGAGCAACAGAGAACAATCCTAACTTAGAAACTTTATGGAACTGGGATAAATGAACAACGAACAGTTTACTTTGCTAACATATGCGCACGAATCAATCGGTGAAGTATCGATAATTACCCCGACCAGATGCATGTCAGCTATTCTTCGGTTCTTGGTACCAGCACGATCATCAGCGTTTCATCAATTGTTTACACAATTTTAGCAGCTTGGTACGTGACGTAATTCGTATTGTTAACTATACACTGTGATGTTCACTAATGGAAATACCTCAGAGGTGTAATGGGTCTAGAAGTGTAACGATTCCCACTCGAAGGATAGATGATGAGCTGCGAGATGTCAAACAAATTTGTTGTTTAACTAAGGATCTTAGGGCTTGGAGCGCTGGAGAGTCTATTTAGCGAGAATGTTGCACTTCTGTATCCCTGCCACTTGCAGCGCATTTGTGTAATTACTGAGTGTCCGTACATCACTAGTCATCAAAATTATTGCCACAAGCCAAAATATTCTAGGCCACTGCTGCTGCCCCACAATTTGATAGAGTTGTCACGAACATTTCACTATAACCTCTGCAAAAACATCTGCTTAGTACACACCTCCGTTATCACCATAACATAAGACAATCTTTTCAACGAACATGACCGACTCTGCCACGACAAAGCCTGCTACAGAGCCCTCCGAGCCCAAGCCTGCGGAGAGCGAGACCAAGCCGCCAACGAATGCTGATGGCCCGGAAGCAGATTCTGAGAATAAGGAAGCTTCCACGCCAGAGACCAAGTCGACGGTTGTCGGCATGGCAAGTACTGCGGCAAGCACTGCCTCCGCCGCTGCTTCAGGAGTGAAAGACTCGGTGTTCTCGATGTTTGGTGGTGGTGCAAGGAAGGAGAAGAAGGTCGAAGAAGAGGACGAAGAAGCTAGAAATGAACCTAGTGGAAGCTCTAAGGCGCAAAAGAAAGATGCTGATGCTGAAGAGGTATTAATCTGGATCCAATCTCTAACCGGCTTTGGCCACTTAGAGGTCTCCATGCCCAGCACCTGCTTACTGCTTACGTATAGGAAGTCGAGCAAGCCGAAGATGTTCATTTTGAGCCTGTTGTTCACCTCACCGAGAAAGTCGAGACTAAAACCCACGAAGAGGCAGAAGACCAAACTTTCAAGATGCGAGCGAAACTATTCAAATTCGACCGAGACACAAGAGAATGGAAAGAACGAGGCACAGGAGATGTGCGACTACTAAAGCATAAGGAGAACCAGAAGACTAGGCTGGTCATGAGAAGAGACAAGACGCTCAAAGTCTGCGCCAATCATTACGGTATGGAAAAGGATGCCGCCTCCAGGCATATCTGGCTATCAATGCTAATTGGTGAATAGTGACTGCGGATATGAAGTTGTCGCCAAATGTTGGAAGTGATCGAAGCTGGGTCTGGAATGTCAGCGCGGATGTCAGCGAGGGCGAACCTGAGGCCCAGACGCTTGCTATTCGGTTTGCCAACAGTGAGAGTAAGTGATGACTTCTAAATCTCGTTCTAGGCTACCAGACTGATGCTCGTATTAGATGCAAATTTGTTCAAGGAGGGATTCATCAAGGCACAGCAGGATAACGAGAAGCTGTTCACTAAAGAGTAGCAACTCTATCACCGATCTGAATCGAGGTATTAGCTTTGGTTGACGAGCTAGGCGGATGTTATGCGTTGAGCATCGTGGTAGGGGCAGATTCGGGAGCATTCAGCATCTCGTAAGCATTGGGCAGCGGTGAGAATGGTAGACAAGGAGACGATGCGGAGCGGCACGATTCATAAAGTCATGCTCTATTCTCTGTGCGGATAGTTCAATCTGAATCTGCGGCCAATACCATCAGAGATGCAATTCATGACATTCGGCTCACAGTCAGAAAAGGTATCGACGAGCGACGATAGCAGAGTGCTTTGTGTTCAGGATCCCTGCAAACAAAAGGATCGGCTCTGAGCCGCAACATGTTCCTGAGGCTTTTCCCTTTTAGCAAGACCCTCGTCTCCACACCTCCACCCCGCAGCCACTCTCGGTACTGACTCTCATTTTCGATCGTGATTCCGTCAATTGGAAGCCTGTTCATACCTGACTAGCTTTAATTCCTGACCGCACCTCTTCACCTCTCCTCCAGCTTTCGCGCCAGTCTGCCACAGCTCGGTGTCAAACAGCGAATCCGGTCTAGCTGTGCGACCAAACATCTCGAACTCATTCACGTCTTCCCCGGACGAGCCCCAATCATGCCGGATGTCTGTCTTGCGTACCTTTCTAGCATTCTGAAGAAGCGCTTACAAGTTTGGCAGGCCAAACGTACTTTCAAGATCATCACAGAGCAAAGAATTCTGTTCGTAGCCTTGTTCATTGCTTACCAGATCTTCGGCTCGTGCTGTCGCATTACCCCCTCCCGGCCCGCTCCAGCCATCCACTGCTTCTTATAAGTTGCTGCCGATTAGTACTGATGGTGGTCTACGCAGGGAGCATGCGGAATCACCTCAACCTGGGTTCCCTTTGCGCCATTGGAGCATACAAATAGTCCTCATTCATCAAGAGACAAAACAAGAGGTGCCTGCAGAATGTCTACAGAAAGTTACATACAAGCTTCATCCCAGCTTTGGTCAAAGAGAAAGACAGAGTGCGTTGTCGGCCCCCCGTCTTGATTTGCCGCTAGTCTACATAAACATGCTGTTGAAGATAGGTACTAATTGGCTCACTTTCATCAGTGAAAAAGACACCCCCATTCAGGATTGAAGAAGACGGGTGGGGAGAATTCGAGATTGAAATGTACTTGACCGATCTCGCGGGCAAAGAACATCAATTCAAACACGATCTCAACTTTGCAAATGAGCGATACGAAACCAAGCAGGTCGTCACCTTCAAGAACCCGAAAGGTGAACTTGCCATTGCTCTTCGAGCTTCTGGACCTGTTCCTGGCGATGCTGGTGGAGATCTAGTCAATGGAAAGAAAGGTGGCCGGATCAGCGGCGTTGGAGGTGGAGATGGCGAGGCGAACAAGAAAAGGAGAAAGACTGACATGCGGGGCATCGATATGGACTCACTGGCAGAGAAATTGCAGAAATTGGGAGAAGACGATCTGCTGCAGGTCGTGCAAATGGTGCATGATAATAAATCGGAGGACAGCTGGATGAGGAATGATGTTGAGCGTAAGTTCACTCGGGATCAATCTCGTGTCACCCACTAACTATGATGTGATTTATCTAGAGGGAGAATTCCACGTTGATCTCTATACTTTGCCTGAAGGTCTGATCAAGATGCTATGGGAATTTACCAATGAAAAAGTTGGAGTTTGATGAGCTTTTGACCACGAAGACTCTGCCGACATCTGCAAAACAGCATGGCAAACAATCGGACCTCTCGGAAGGGTATGGTCAGTCACAACGAAGCGTTGCATAGCGACGGGTCTGGCGTTCCGTTCCGCAAAAATGCTTGTGTTGAGGATGCTTCTCTGCCATGATACAGGCTCAGACCTTTATTTTTGAGGTAGGGCCATTTGGCACCCTGTTACCGGGCTGTTTGGGGAGGAGAGGCACCAGATATGGGCCGGTTGGCAAGAAAAGATGCAGCCTGTACTCGCAACAACATGTATTGACCGTTGAGCATATGGAGAATTGGAAAATCAGAAAACGGTGGCATTCGGCGAAATACTGATAGGCCATCCAATCATATGTTGCTCTGAGAAAGCTTCAGTCTCACTCTGCTTACCGTCTGAGCCATTGACGCGGTCCCGGGACCCTCGATTCCATGAAACTCTCCATTCACTCGGCATGCATGTGCTAATCGTTGCGTGCTAGCCAGTAATGACATCGGATAGCACACACACCAAGGTACATAGAGATATCCGTGATGAAACATTGATAAAGGAGCCCGGTTCTGAGCAGAATTTGAGGGTCAACAGCTGGTTCCTTCCCCATGGTGATCGAGGCTTCAGCATTCAGGTACTTATTTTACTTTGTGCGAGGAAATCCTGTATGATCGATTCCCGCAGGAGTGGAAGAGAATCATGCCAGTCCATAACTAGAAACTCGATTCACGAAATGTGTGAGTGTACAGTCCAATCCCCCACATCGTCGTATGACATTCGTAGGGTCTAAGTGTGGAACTCCATAGGAGCTGTTGGGTCTAGTTTGCTGCGTTTTGCATGCGGTTTGCGTGAGATGCATCGGTAGACTTGGAATCCAACTTTCGCTGCGCCGTACAGCATCGAGCCGCATATATACGCTCTCTATGTCCCGCGTTTTAGATAGAACCAATTCGCTATTTCCAAATCATTCTACGTATTACGTTCAATGCAAAGGAGCTCGGGATGCGTGGGACACGATGATGCATTGAGCCTCAAGCCTGAAACGTACTAAGTTAGCCTTCAGTGAGCGGTGAGTGCCAGTGGTGACATTATGTTCCAAACCAGATCACGATTTTCTTTAGTGGATGATCATTAAATACATAGTGCTAACGTACGGAAGATCACCGAGCGGGCTAGTTGACAGGCTTGTGTTTGACCTGTCAATGCTGGGATTTCCCAGCATCCTTTCCCATCCTTTCCCATCCTTTCCCTGTCACATGCAAGCTAATAATGCTGTCAGTCGTCTATTGCTAAGAGGACTGGCGACTGTGATTCTCCTGGGGCTGTAACAACAGTAAGATTGCCAGTTGGAAGTGTTCTTGAGAATCCTTCCTCTTCGTAAGTTATCCAATCCGGCGGCACCGATGCTGTGACTATTAGCGTATATTGTTCAAATGAGGTTGGTCATGAAGAGTTTCACCACGTTATCTCTCAACTACTAGTAGGTCTTGCTAGGATGATAGGATGAAGAGGATGGAATACACGTCCCTACCGACCTACCGACGGCATGTGAGACATGAGACATGAGACATGAGACACGAGACACTAGCATCCTTGTAAATAGCCTTCCAGGCGCCCAAGTAACGGCTTGATTGACTAGTGGTAGATCAGCATCCTTCTTCCTCGCGTCTTCCACGGAAAGTAGTGGCGCGTTTGAGATCTTTTAGCCTCATCCCCATCTTCCTATCATCATTTATCGTCATTCCTACGCCAACAATAGACACGGCACAGGACACGGCACGGTCTTACGGCATAACCCCCTCCTTTTCGAGTCACATCGTCGCCAGTTGCCAGCTGGACACAACCGTACTTCGGTCACCTGCCATTGGTATTGTGGCTTTACACCGCCTCTTGACACGCACACCATCGTTTCAATAGCCGTTCGCATTAACAGCATCCGCCGGGAGTCATTCCAAAAACCCACTCACGTGCCCTGCCATTATTGGTGGTGAGCCTAGAGCAAGCTTGCAACAGGCACCAAGATCTGTGCCCGAGCCACTCAGCATCGACTTGAGCTGCATTGTCCACGTTGCTCTGGGACTACCTTCGCCCTACGGAACCACTGCACGCGGCCTTTGACTGCGACATTACGGAGCATAACAAGCTTCTATCATTCATATTGTGCTGCCTTTTCCTTCATCATGACCGACTCTTTAGCACAAGAAGAAGCAGACAGATTCTTTTCCAATAAAGATAAAATTACAACTCATCCAGAGGACGTGTCTGATTCAGACGATCATTCAGAAATCAACGAAAAGAACACTACACCTGACTCATACCACTCGGACCCGGGTGACGACGAAGATACATTCCACAGCATGGCAGCTCCAGCTACCGCCCCATACCACGTGCCTCATACCTTCTTCGATGCCAACACTGGTCCGAAAGGCGTAATAGCCGACGCACGATCATTCAATCGAGCCAAAAAGAATTCCCTACGGAATACTTTAATGAATTTCGCAAGTGGTTCATTTTTCCAACAGAGCTCGAGGTCTCGACAGGCTACTCCGCCACCAAATGGCAGTGACTCGGCGGAGAAGTCGGGAAGTGGCCATGAGGATGGTGACGACGAGTTCATGGAGCAATGGAGACAGAGCAGGTTGAGAGAGCTCAGTGCTGGCGGCTCGCAGAGGCACCAGAGGCGCCAGAGTCCAAGCAAGCGAAAATGGGGTTTCTTCAGAGAAGTCGATGCGAGTGGGTATCTAGATGCTGTAGAAAAGACAGCCTCAGACACCGTGGTCGTGGTCTGCATATACGATCCTGAGGTACGGCCCAGTATGCTGTGGTGAATCTGCACTATGATATTAACATTTGAAACAGTCAGACGACAGTACCGCTGTGGAGGAGTCCTTACATATCCTCGCACAAAAACATGCCACCACCCGATTTGTCAAGCTACACCACGAGACTGCCGAGATGGAGAATGTCGTCGCCCCGGCCATTATTGCCTACCAGAATGGGGACGTCATCGCCATGCTGACAGACTGCTCGGCAATTGGCTTAGAAACAAACCTGCGACGGTCAGTTGTGCTCTACGGGGTCCGTGTGTACCATACTGATATCATCTAGGAATGGCATTCTGGTCGACAGTGCTTATTAATCTCGATCCAAGCACCTCATCCTCACTACGCCCAATCCTAAATCACTCCTCCTGTTTAACGCCCGGAATCCCGAATTAGCTACCAGACTGCGTCATGTTTCTCCTCGACACCACCACCACCACCACAACAACAACAACCATTGTACCAACATCTCCCGCGCATCGCATTTGGCGTCTTCTTATCCTCGTCGAAAATTGATACCCCCACCCCCTTTGCCACGAACAAAAATGTACAAACAGAATTTGCCAAAAGGTGGCGGGAAAGCAAGGACTTCTTGCTAGATAGATTTTGTACCATCAACCGCTGGATACGGAGTTTTTTGTTGTTACTTTTTTTTGGCACATTGGAAAGGTTCGTGTATAATAAAAACAAAAACACTACCTTTTTTGCCTCTCATGCCCAACTCGCACACACACACACACACACACACATCACATTCTTTCAGTAAACTGCGTAGATCAAATGGACAAAGAGTACTACTGCTTTTTTGGGGGGGTAGCTCTGTTCTGATCCCCCCTCTCCCCCTACCATGATCTTGATCGATCTATCTATCTATCCATCTACCGGTCGCGATCACCATCATCTTTGCATCCACCATGGGGGTTGAAGTCCCGGGAACAGGGATTCTATCTTTTTGCCGCTGGTTGAGCTGGCCCATTTTCAAATGTGTGTAAATAATGAGCACACGTTCAGTATACAATCCGAATGGCCCCCCTCTCTCCGCACCATGATAGAAAATTCACTCATGTTGTGTGTGTTTGATTGTGATGTGGTTGTGGAAGAGAGGATATGGAAGAGAGGATACGTCCTCGCCAGGCCCATTTCCGAATCATGTAGAACTAGTAACTAGCTGACTTATATAGAATGTCCACGTGTGTATATCTATATGTGTATTATATGGATTTAGGGGAAAGGCCGGTTAGTACGCTCTTCGCTTCTGACAGGGCGAGGTAGACGTTGCTCAGCTGTGCCATGGGCGGCTAGGCTGCATCGATCTCGGTCGTGACACTGTGTACGGGTGCTCTGCTTCTTTTTCCAGGCTGGCAGGCAGGCAGTGAACGGACATTGGGCGCTCGTCATGGCTACCTAGCTCCTCTCTCTCTCTCTCTCTCTCTCTCTCTCTCTCTCTCTCTCTCTCTCTCTCTCGCTCGCTAACACACACTTTGTCATCGATTACATTCCGCCCCTCCACTCGGCGCACTGCCCACCAGACTAGGAACACATACCCCACGTCCCCGTCAATTACTTGACTCCTTGTGCTCAGATCCCAAATGTAGCCTCCAACCGCTTGACCAGGTGTTCCTTGGCCGTCAGAACCTTGGTCCCATCCACGCCACCGCCATACCCGACCCTGAAGCCCTCACTCCCCCCGGTCTCGGTGGTCAAAGTGTGCGTGATGCCAGGGACAAGCCTCGACGGCACGGCCTCTAGCAGTGTGCTATCGGCTGGGTGGCAGAAGTATGTTATGCTATATCGATCCTGGCCCGACAGACCTGCACTTGAAGCTTGGTCTTGGTGTTGGTGTTGGTCGTGGGGGAAGATGACTCGGTGAACCGTGCTCTTGAGGAGGTTGTTCGTCCAGTAGGAGAAGAGATCACCGATGTTGAGCAGGATCGGTGGGAGGGGTGCCCCGTCGTTGGAGGTTTCGGGGGTGTAGTTTGAAGGGATGACAGGGACGGGGGACCATCTCTGCTGCCTGTTTTGTCGGACTCGGGGGTCTTCTGAGGCTAAGGTCGAGTTTGGGTCTTCTGGCGTTGTGCTGAGGATTTCTAGGCCGGGTTGGGAGGGACGCTGGAAGAGGAGCGTTATAGACCCTATAGGTATTGTCCGACTCAGTTAGTGGGACATGTGGTGAGGTGGACAAGCATCCATCTGTTGGTGAGGTCGCTGTCTCAGAACGCCAGTGAAGAATGATCTGATCACTTATATATATGGAATACGGAGCATCCATGACGGTAGAAGCTGTCATGAATGTAGGAACATGCTTGAATACTGCTCACCATAATCACTGTGTGCGCCTGCCCTGATGTCAACTTCAGGCTGATAGCTACTATCCGGTGGCAGTGTCGGGTAATAAAGGAGGCGTAACGTGCTGCCTGACGGAGTCTTGTGTCGAGATGAGAACCAGTCCAGATCTGGTATCTGTACGACGTTGAAAACAGATGTCAGTCAATGCCACAAGGGAACGTCGAAACTCATAGAGCAATAGAACAGTGATAGCCATATACTTCGTTGGTTGCCTCATATTGAGCAGTTGAAAGCAGGTAGAAAGGTAGAAGGAGGGAGCAGAGAACCAACCTCAAGACCTAGAGCCAGCAATCTTAAGATCCGATGGCAAGTCTTTCGGCAGCGGGTCTCGAAGTCCAAGATTTCGGCTTCATGGCCTTGGAGCGACTTCGGGATGAGTTGTTGGGGTTGGCCATTACCAAATTCAGCAAAGTTGAAGGCTCTGGTTTTGGGTTAAGTGAGCAACAGCGATCGAGACTGTGGTATAACGAGGTCGCTGGCCGAGGCAGGGAGCTCGCTTACTCCTTAAAGTCACCACGCTAGAATACAAAGATGATGAGGTGAGCATGGCCTTTGGGTATAGGACAGAGGACTTAGCCGTCAGTACCTTTTGGTTTGCTGGATCAAGTGTTTCCGAATGCATGCCCATCCATCCTCTATACTGAGAGGCAATGCTCAGCTTTCCAACATCGATTACGATGCAATCTAACAAGGAAAAGTTAACCATACGTCTGAATTGATCTGGCATGCCGCTTTCTCCTTTTCTGGGGAAGAGAAGAACTGTTTCGACTGGGTATCTCCTCAGTGACACATTCGGCTCGCTTGGAGCAACTTGGAAGGACTTACCAGCTCAAATTGGCGTTCCACATTCTCAGGGGCAAAGTCCGTTCCTCTGGTATCGATGTACAAGAAGCCGTGCTTGGCAGCAGCATCGATCATCTGTCGTCCTATCTCTGGTGTAGGGTCCGAGATATTGATGACGGGGAGATGGACAAAATCATCATTGGCTCGTGGGCCACCGTTCATGGCCGCCATTGTTGTGTGCAGATTGCGAACGACTTGAAAAGCAAATACAGAACAAAGCGCGAGCAAGACAGATCTTCAGGAAGGCAAGGCGAGCCTGTAGCATACGTAGTACAGTATTCCTCCGGTGCATAAATGGCTCAGATGACACTGTCGATCATGAAAAATTTCAAAATGCAACAACTTCTGCTGCAATTGGTGGAATAGATTTTCTTGTGACTTGCACGAAAGGGATATGGTTAATTACCAAGAACAAACCCTCTTTTAGAAAAATATAGGAAAGCCATAACGATACGCTTAGAGTCAAATAGCTATAAGATCGCTCAGAATGGTACAAAGATATACGACTAAGGCATCTGTACATAGTGATACAGTAAGATTCTAACATTTACAGCTAACATATTTTGCCAGAAATATAGTCCTAGTATGATCAAAATATGCCTCTCCTATCGTACTACAAAGGTCCTCATTTGACAGAATAGTTGCCATTGCCACTGACGGCACCTAGTCCAAGTCTTTTACTACCCCTTTAGCCTTCTCCTGGTGAGTATGTGGTATACAGAGGCCGAGAAAAGAAAAAGAGACTGTCATTTACCAATATAATGGATGAAGCAATGAGAAATAGCCAACTCTGCAGCAAGCTGGAGTACTTTCTGCCAGCGTGGTGCACAGTTGGCGCTTTGACCAAAGGATTTGATATTATAGCGATGATGTGGTTCATCATTTAGTTATGAGCATCTGTCAGAGGTCGGAGTGTCGCACTTTGAGAAGGGGGGAGAAAAGTCCTTGGTTTGCAGAGAAAAATGGAAGTATCGCTGCAGCGGTTGAAGGAGAAGACTAATAGATACCGTTTTCTGTCATCTGCTATGTGGACTGCATACATACGTCAAGGTTTGGGGTCGTTAAGTATGTGACAAACCCCAGCGGCAACCTTCTCCAGACTCCGATATAACCCCCTAAAGTAAGAGCTCGCAGAACTTGACCATGGCCCTTCACACAGCATCTTCCCGCTTCACTAAAGATGCAATCCACAATGGTATTCTCCTGCGTCGCTGGAAGAAAGGCTCAACGTCTTAGATTGCATATAATGCCCATTATAGGCGCTTGCATCAAAACCAAATGAATCGCTCAGGGATGCGGCGGTAAACGGTCGTGATAGAATCAAGGAAAAGACCCCACTGCTATGCGACAGGGACAACGCAAACGACACCACCGTACAGCAGGATCTTGCCTCAGGAACACCAATGGCGATGGTATACCCATGCATTCTTCTGACAATCCTTGCTGCAGTATTTTGTCCGCCGGCATCGACGGCATTTAGCGAATTGTCGGGTGAACTCCTCCCATTTCCCGCAAGCGAAATAGGCACATTGACGGATTCCGCCTCTCGAATCATCTTTGCGGCAGAGATTCCTCATCACCACACATGCCCAATACTGCATATCTTTCGAATGATGGCGAACGGTGAATTTCTCCACCAACGGGAAGGTGTTAAAATCATCTGGTTGCAAGTACTCCTCATCTTGATCATCCTCGTTTCCGAGAGACGAGTTGATGCCACTGTCGTCCTCCCGGGGTTGAGCCTCCACATTGAGTTTCAATTTCGGTACGAGATGAGTGGCTTGGAAATATGGTCGAAGGTTGCAGTATTTTGATACATATGCAAGCAGCTGGAGTGACATTAGAACATCTTCATCACGAGGTTGCGTAGCCTGCAGGCTGGGTGATGCTGAAGGGTTGCGTGAGAGGTTGGGATATGCATTTATGTTCATAGCGGGTGAAGGAATGTTGACAGGAGGAGCTGGAGGCACCGGTGAGTATGTGATTGGTCCGTTGACAGGAGTGACATTGGTATTGATGATGCTGCCATCCATAGCGGTTCGATGAGTAATGTTGAATGTTTCCGTCTCCTGTTGGTCTGACTCGTCGGGGATAGTCAAAGTCAATGGTGCGTTTTCTCCATCGAGCAATACATCATCATCCTCAGCATTGGGCATTAATACCCCAGCCTGCATCTGCACTGTTGGCTGCACATTCTCAGCTCCATTAGCATCGTCTCCACTGATGGCAGATTCATCACCAACAGCGTCGTCCGACTCAGCATACGTCGATCTCTGCTGACGTATCGAGGGTCGTCGAGGTCGGCGGTGCATGGAGGTTGGCAAACCTCGCTGCTGAGAAGGTGCTGATGGAGTCGTTGGAGACTCTGGTTGAGAATGATTGCCCGCCTGTAATGGGGGGAGCATAGAAGGGAGTCTATCCACATCTCTCACAGGACGGATCTCGAACCCATCAGCAGCATCCATTGAGGGAACACCGGTTGCTAATGGTTGCATGAAATGATTTCGATGGTGTATGGTGCGACCATCGTGGCTTCGATGATGCTGATGAAGTTGTGGCCGTGGAAAGGTGGTGCGCTCTGGTGGCGATGTTAGGATAGTTTGTCGGGTAGGTGTAATCTCCATACCACTATCATCTGCAGCATACGGAGTGGGGGTGAAAGATTGTGGAATGTCGAGAGAAGGGGGAGGAGGTTGCCTTCGAGATTGCCGATTTTCAGAGATACTATTGGATTGATCCGATGCATAGGGGTGAGACCGAGAATTTGGAGCAGTCATCGAACTCGGACCATATCTTGCCGCGTTGCGGTGAGCTTGTTCTGCATCAGCTTTGGCTCTCTGCTTCTCAATTACCTGTATGTAATTATCAAGGATTGTGGCAATCACCGGCACCATGTCGGCCTCGACTACCCTGGTCCGGACCTGTTCCGATCCACGAACCCCAATGTTGACAACACATTGAAACGCCAGGTTCCACTTCCACATGTCCATCACATCTTTGCTCCTGCCCTCCTTGAGGAGACAGATGAGGCGTTCCACGCCTCCATCGAGCACCAGAATATCACGGATGCGTGCGGAAGATGTGGTGAGATATGCCAAATGGTTAAGAGAATTTATAAGAGGAAGGGTCGAAGTACAATCAAGTGCCCTGCGATCATACAGCGTGGTCGTAATATGAACTGACGCCTTGTTGACGTTCGGAATGCTGAAATTGACCTCCCGCATTTTGGTATACACGGATACACCTCGACTGTAGAACAACAATGCTAGGTTCGGAAGACCTGAATGCTCAGTACCAAGGATGTCTTCCACTAAGAAAGTAGGAGACGAAGATGTGTATGTCACAATTTCTCAAAGCAGATATAGAGTGCCCAATCAGCACCTGGTAATCTCAGAGGGTATGAAAAGGCGAACGGATCAATGCTTCATTCGCTGTAAGAAAAGCCGTCGACTATGATATTGATTCAGATATCCATCTTCAAGGCAACTGGTTGCTGGCAGTGTAAGAAGCTCCGAGGTATTGGTTGTGTGTTATGCAAATTATCTGCTCCAGTAGCTTCGATCGCGGGTAGAAAAATCAATCGTAACAGTGACAGAAGCGGTTTTCGAAAATTCGCTAGACTCTCAACGCATCGAACGCTGGTTGAATGGACTCGGTGCCAGCCGATGATCGCAAGGCAATCAACTGCGAAGGATCGGCGGAGCTGAAAGGAGGTGCGGGAGGTGTGAAATGGATGGGTAAGTCAGAAATCCTCTCCGTTCCTCTTTCTGGTTGAAGCACTGCTTTCAAGGTCTCGAGGATGAATTAGGAGGTAAAGCCGTAAGGAGAAGAGGCGTGAGAAGGAGGATTATGCGGAGAAGATGATGTGCTGGCAGAGATGATCGAGGGTCGGTGATCACTGATCAGGGTTGTGATGGGTGGAGAGTTTGAAGGAGGAGGCGGAAGCGGAATTGTGGAAGCGTCTGGGCAATAATGGGGGCAGAGATTGCTTAGGTTGCTTAGGTTGCTTTGACGAAGGAGAGAGACTGAGAGACTGATGAGTGATTTGCCTGCCAAATTACTACTCGATACGAAACGCAACTATCTTTCACCAGCCCTTTCCTCTTCAGATATAGCTCCGGTTTGCTGCAGGAAACAAGTTCGAACCTTTTTACTATATCGTTATCATGTTCATTGTCATTCATCATTCATCAATCACTTATTGTGTATTCGTACTTGTAGCTAGGTGTTTGCCTTCGTCGCTCATCAAGGGAGACTTTGCCTCGTCCCTCGTAGACTCAGACTCAAATATGGGCAGCCATGGCATAATAACAATACATTGTGGTAATTTGTTTCTTGTTTCATTGTGGATCTATGGTATCAAATTCCACCATCACGTTCATGCTCTTACTGCACACATTTCCACGAAACTCAACTAGATCATGACTAGCACTGTTTTCTTGTCTGATGCATAATCACTATGCCTCAAAGCAAAGTTGTCCTCTTCAGCATGTTTCGAGGTCATCTACACCCCAACCGAAGAAAAGCTCTTACTTGTCCAATACCATCTTGCCGACTTGTCAAGTGCATCACCAAAGCAAGCTCGAACTGTTCGACTCGCGGACTGCTCACTGTCGTGAGCGCAATGTTTGCTACCTATTACCTCGTACGAATTTTGGAGACTTGGCTTTGATTGGCCCCTTGAACGACATCAACCTACCTCTTCTGACGCTGCTCTATTGCCATTCCATATCTATAGTAGAGGTTGAAGCCTTGTTTGGTCTGTTACCTGATGATGTTCACGATAGCAAATCAGGATCTCGCAAAGAACACTGAAATCGGGGCTCTTCAATCAGGTACATGAGCAGCAACTCATGACACATATGTGAGCTGCTTGGTCAATTGCTCTGTCTTGCCGATGATCAGCTGCTAGCTGGGAGAGGTGCAAACCTGGGATTGCCAGTGTTCTTTTCGGCCTTCTGTCCAATAGCCATACCTACCTCTACATGTCATTACAGGAAGTGCTTCCATATTATTTACCATTGAGGATCTGATGATACGTAGCTATTAGGCCGCAGAGCACAAACCCAGGTACATAAGGCATTGAAACGTGCTGGAGGACTTAGCACAGATGTGGCGCTCCGATGGATATAAAACTGAATGAAGGAATACCGATGCTGCGAGAACACCTTCTGCTCTTCCTGAGCCAGCCTGTTATCTAATAATTAGCTAGGGTGGAAAGTGCTTCGGACATCGGCAGGTTGGTCTAGGCTCCCAAGCAACGAATCCAGGGGATTGGTGTTGAAAAAGGGCTTTGAATTGGCCTGTCAAATGCTCCTGATCCACACATGGGCCCGAGGATATGATCCACCAACCTGGGCGTCATATAGCTCCCATCTGCCAGGCGTCTAAAAGGGGCCAAATCTCCGACCAAACCTGCCTCCCGGCTTAACCCAAAGCACCACAAAATGTAAATGCAGGGAGCAAGGTGGCTTGCAAGGACAGAGTAGCCTCTTATGGGCATGAATACATATATGGACTCACTGAGAAAGCAACCAAAGGCACGACTGAGGTCAGTGAACAGGAGATGTTCAGCCTCTTACTGCTCTAATTTCAGTGACAACTGCATGGGTCCTGAATTAGAGGGGGGCTTTGCGTTAAGTAGTAATGCAAATAATGTGGCTAAGCCGGTGCAGTGCAATAATCTGCCCTCCAATCTTGCCTGAATCTGCGGCCTGCCTCAGCGAGTTTCTGGCCTTGCCCTTCTAGAAGAATCAGCAGTAAAGGCAAACCTGTTCTAATAATTTAGTGAAGAGATCCAGATGTTGCTTGTAGTGTTAGTATGATCTCTAAAGGGCCCCGCAATTGTCTCCCATGATAATATAACCAAGTTAGCTCTGCCTCTGGGGCGCCCGCCCAAGCCAACTTGAAGACTGTGCCCTCTGTCAAACCAATAACCTACTACCTAGTACCTGGCACATTTGGCGCACAACCTCACCTTCTGAACACTGCAGCAGCCGATCCCTCCTCAGAACCTCACTT
>QQTW01000540.1_pt1 | contig 23805 bp, 21 predicted proteins | sample 1904831 | NCBI WGS metagenome assembly QQTW01 (sample SAMN09435610, study PRJNA476489) | Subsurface metagenome, whole genome shotgun sequencing project. | reverse complement strand
AAAAGAGTATGGAGATTATCGATATTTTTATCCCTTGATTGAAACAATCTTTCAAACCATGAGAAAGGTAGACCTAGCTTATGCTCAGGAGCCAGACCTTTATATTGCTAATTCTAGTGTTGTAGCTCGTCGGATTCAGGAAAATTACGGCAAGCAAGCAATTGTAATTAACTATCCAATTGATAGTAGTAATTTCATTTTTTCAGAAAAAAAAGATAATTTTTATCTGGCATCAGCCAGGTTAATTGGCTACAAACGTATCGACGTGATTATTGAAGCTTTTAATTGGCTTGGATGGCCATTACTTATAATAGGAGATGGACCAGAGCGCGAGCGTCTAGAATCCCTTGCCTTGAAAAATGTTAAATTTTTGGGACATGTAAGTGATGCAGAACGCAGTCAATTAATGACAAAAGCATGCTCTGTAATTGTTGCAGCCCTGGAAGACTATGGATTAGTTCCAGTGGAAGCGAATGCTAGTGGGACGCCAGTTATTGCCTATGGTGCAGGTGGTGTATTAGACACCCAGCTGCCTGGTAAAACAGGAGTTTTTTTCAAACGGCAGACTCCGGATGCACTTCAAGCTGCACTTCTTGATGCGAGGGAAATCGCGTGGGATTATGGAAAAATACGTAATCATGCCCTGAGCCAATTCTCGGAAGAAGCATTCTTTAACAGAGTTGAGCGGGTGATTGAAGAAGTTTGCAGCAACAGTCAGTTATAAGTTCAGTTGATTTAGGATAATGGAAGCAAGCCATGGTAAGAGTGACTGAAAGTAATTTCGATGCGGCTGCCGCCGAAACAGATCCAGGTTATGGACAACTGTTTTCAGTTTTAATGCGCCGACGCTTTTGGCTACTGGGTGTATTATGTGGCGTTTTGTCTGTTGCCACCATATTAACTTTGATTGCAAAGCCAACTTATCAAAGCTCTATGCAGTTACTCATAGAGCCTAATTATCAAGGAAAAAGAGAAAGGGGAGCAGAACCCGAAAGTGAGTTTGCTGATACTAAAATTGAAATAGACTATGCCACTCAGATTAACGTGATGCGGAGTCCTGTGCTGCTGCAAAGAGCACTGGATTTACTCGCCACTGAATACCCAGATCTTACTATAAAAGATATTCAAGAATACTTGCTTTTGTCGCTAGTAGTGGAGGATAGAATCAGTACTAAAATCGTTCAAGTAGTTTACACCGACAATGACCCGATTAAGACCCAAAAAGTGCTAGAGGCAGTAAATACGGTTTATCAAATTTACAACCGAGAACAGCAGGAACAGCGTTTAAAAAAGGGTCTTAAGTTTATCAATGAGCAGATCCCAGTAGTGAGTAAGCTCGTCGATCAGACAGAGCGCAAACTAGAACAGTTTCGCAAAAACAATAACCTAATTGATCCAGAGCAACAGGCAACAGCCATAGCTCAAACTCTAAATGGAATTGAGCAGGAGCGGCAGGTAATACGCGCCCAGTTAAAGGCTATTCAGGCTACCTACAGCGCGCTACAACAGCAAATTGCCCGTTCTCCCCAGAATGCACTAGTCTCCTCTCGTCTGAGTCAGTCTGCACGCTACCAATCTTTGCTCAACGAGTTTCAAAAGACAGAAATGGCTCTAGCGCAGCGACGTGTGGTATTCAAGGATACCGATCCTAACATTCAACAGTTGCTAGAACTACGTCAAAGCCAGCTGGCTCTATTGCAGTCGGAGGTGGGACGGGTTGTAGGGACAGTTCCGAATCAAGCGAGTAGTAAAGGAGAAGGTCTCCTACAAGAAGGTCAGCTTGGTGGAATTGATCTGAACCTTACTAGCCAACTTGTGGATGCGCAGACAAATCTACGTGCTCTAACGGCTCGCGATAGTAGCATGGGACAGACGCAGCAGGAGTTGCGTTCCCAACTCAACAAATTCCCAGTCCTGCTGGCTGAGTACAATCGCCTACTACCGTTGGTGCAAATCAACCGTGATAAACTTCAGCAGCTGGTGAGGGCACAGCAGGAATTGAGCTTGGAAATTGCCCGGGGGGGCTTTGACTGGCAAGCTTTAGAAGAACCCCAACTCGGTCTACAGATAGGTCCCAACATCAAGCTGAACTTATTGTTGGGACTAGTAGTGGGATTGCTGCTGGGCGGTGGTGCTGCCTTTCTACGCGAAATGACTGATGATAGTATTCATACCTCGGATGAGTTGGAGAAACAGGTTGCCCTGCCCCTGCTAGGAATGACCCCAGAGTTGCCCCAGGACAAAGCCAGTGAGCCGATCATCAACTTGCCTTTCGGCAAGCCACAAGTCATGTCACCTTGGACGGTTCAAGTATCCAATTGGCCACCATCTTGGGAATCGCTGGATCTGATTTATAAGAACATTCAACTTCTAAATTCTGTCTCTTCATTCAAATCCCTGATGGTCACTTCAGCTCTGGCTGGTGAGGGTAAATCAACGTTAGCGCTAGGTCTAGCTCTCAGTGCTGCTCGTTTACACCAACGGGTGCTATTGATTGATGCAGATCTACGCCGTCCCACTTTGCATACGCTTGTCAACCTCCCTAATGAGCAGGGGCTTTCAACTTTATTGACAACTGATGCTAATGTACCTACCCATAGTAGTATCCAATCGTCAGACTCCTACATCGATATTGTCACCGCCGGACCAGTACCAGGGGATCCTGCTAATCTGTTAAGTTCCCAAAGAATGCGGGAATTGATGGCAGCGTTCGAGCGAACCTATGACTTGATACTGGTAGATGCCCCGCCGGTTCTGGGTATGGTGGATGCTATTCTAACAGCGTCATTCTGCAGTGGTGTCGTCCTGGTGTCACACATGGGCAAAGTGACGAAAACCGAACTCACGCAAGCTACAGCCATGCTGAGCAAGTTAAACGTGATTGGGGTTGTAGCGAATGGATCTAACGGAGCTAGCAATGGATACTCCCCCTACACGAGAGAATACGAGGTTGTGCTTCCAGAAAGTGAGGCAAAAGTAGCCCATTAGCCGCAGTAATGAATGTCTGACTTGATTCTGTTCTGGCATCGCCGCGATTTACGCATTTCTGACAATACAGGACTTCTACGCGCACGGCAGAAGAGTCGTGCGGTAGTTGGGGTGTTCTGTCTCGACCCCAATATTCTAGAACGGGACGACGTGGCACCGGTGAGAGTCGCTTACATGATTGGCTGTTTGCAGCAGCTACAGCAGCGCTATACACAAGCCGGTAGCCAGTTGTTGATACTCCACGCCAATCCTACTCAAGGGATACCAAATCTGGCAGCAGCTCTCGGTGCCCAGGCGGTTTTCTGGAATTGGGATGTGGAACCTTACTCCCAAGCTCGCGATCGCGCTGTTATGGACGCCCTCCAGGAAAAGGGCATTCAAGTTCTTCCCGAAAACTGGGATCAACTTTTACACGCACCCCTAGATATTCGCACTGGTTCTAACCAGCCCTACACGGTTTATACTCCCTTTTGGCGCAACTGGAGTACAAAACCGAAGGCTGCCCCAGTAGAATCGCTGCAAAATGCGGAGGGATTGACAGAAGCGCAAAAAGATGCAGCGCGAGTGTCGGGGGTGATTGAATTGCCTACAGCTAAAGACTTGGGATTTATCTGGGATCGGGAACTGGTGCTTGCGCCAGGAGAGGCGGCGGCACTTGAAAGGCTGGAGGAGTTTAGCGATCGCGCTATTAATGAATACAAACAAGCGCGCAACTTCCCATCTGTTAACGGCACATCCCAACTGAGTGCTGCCCTCAAATTCGGGGTAATTGGTGTTCGTACTGTTTGGGCTGCAACTATAGCTGCTCTAGAAAATAGCCGCAGTGATGAAGTCGAAATCAGCATCACTGCATGGCAACAGGAACTCGCATGGCGGGAGTTCTACCAACACGCAATGTATAACTTCCCAGAATTGGCAACAGGTGCTTATCGCCAAGCCCTCAAAAACTTCCCTTACGGCAACAACGAAGAATATTTCCAAGCTTGGTGTGAGGGTAGAACCGGCTACCCCATCGTTGATGCTGCGATGCGACAGATGAATGAAATCGGCTGGATGCACAACCGCTGCCGCATGATTGTCGCCAATTTCCTTACCAAAGACTTACTGATTAATCCCCAGTTGGGAGAAAAGTACTTTTATCAAAGGCTGATTGACGGCGATCTTTCAGCTAACAATGGCGGCTGGCAATGGAGCGCTTCCAGCGGCATGGATCCCAAACCGGTGCGAATTTTCAACCCAGCCACTCAAGCCCAGAAGTTTGATCCCGAAGGCGAATACATCCGCGAATGGCTGCCAGAACTGAGGTCTATTGATACAGAATTCCTGCTCAGTGGTAACATCTCAGAGCAAGAGCGCAACGCTCTTGGCTATCCAGCTCCGATTGTGGAGCACAAACAACAGCAGCGCCAGTTTAAAGTGCTCTACCAACAGCAAAAAAAATAAGAAGGAGAAGGAGACAGGAGACGTCTCCTCTCTTATGACCTTGACTTGCCACTTGAACCGGCATTTGCCTGCTTCACCGCCTGGATTGCTTTTCTGCGTGCCTCTATGATTTGACCGATCTCACGCGCCAGGCTAGGCTGACGTTCTATCATCTTATTGACAACATCTGAATAAATCACCATCACTTCCAAATCGTCAATGGTAGTCACTGATACCGCGCTCGGTTCACCAGAGAATAGTGTCATCTCACCGAAGAACTCACCACGGGTGAGTGTAACGACTTGATGCTCCTTGCCAGAATCATCCGTGACAGCGATGACAGCCTGCCCTGCAATGATGATGTAAAGAGCGCTACCAGGATAGCCCTCTCGCACAACTTTCTCACCTACCCCGAAATGCTGTAGAACGATTCCTGGAGACAGGTTATCAAAATCCTCCTGATCCCTAGCTAGGGGGGCAAAGACTGGACTTGACTGCAAATCCGCGAACTTCTTGGACGTGCTATCTGGCTTGGACGTCGGACCATCGAAATGATAGAGTGTCCGAATCGGAAAGGGAATCGTTAGGTTTTTCCGCTGCGCTGCGTACCAGAGCCGCGTCATAAACCTGTCGCGGATGTTCTCTAGATCCTTATAGTCCTCTATAAAGAACTTGACCTCATAGGTAATTGCACAATCGTCGTAGGAGATGGTAAAGATCTGTGGCTCTGGATCGGTCAATATCCCCTGAGTGGCGATCGCTGTGGTTTTAAGTACCTGCTTTGCTAGGTTTGGTGGATCATCGTAGGAGAAGCCAATCCTGACACGTTCGGCATGAAGGCGGATCGGTCGGCTGTAATTGCGGATGATTTCTCCGCCAATAACCTGATGGGGAATAATGACCATTTCGCGCTCAAGTGTTTGCAGGCGAACGGATCTCCAATTTATGTCGATGACTTGACCAACAAGATCTCCAATACGTAACCAATCCCCCACTGTGAAGGGACGCTCGACAAGCAGCGCAATGCCAGACATAATGCTGCCCAAAGTATCCTGAAGCGCCAAGCCGAGTACAATTGAGCTAACGCCCAGAGCGGTAGCCAGACCTGCTAGATCGGCCTTCCACACGGCTGCCAGGACGATTGCAGTTCCCAGGAGTACTAAAAATAGCCTAGAGAGATCGATAAGCAATTTAGGAACCCGTGCTTGCCAGGTATTTTCCTCTGCTTCTGCAAACAAGATGGCAGTAACTAGCGAGAGCAAGGCGTGGATCACACAGATCCAAAACAACGTTTCAATGCTCTTAACAAAATTCCCGTTGGCATCTAGCTTCAGGACATGCTGAATGAACAGCATAGATACAAAGACGGGCAAGACGAGGTTGCGAACAATCTTTAGAGTCACCCCTAATGGCTTACTGCGCCGTTGTAGCCGATGACTTACCTCTCCCAGCACAATGACAAGGAGCGGGAACGCGATTGCCAAAGTTACCGCCCAGACAAACAAATCGTTCTGCCAGATCGCATTTCTCATGGGATGCTTAACTCTTAGCAGTTACAGCTCGCTGGGTACTTTGCAACCGCCAAGCCACCAGCTTTTCTTTTCCATTCGCTTCAACGCCAACCTGCTCAAAGTCGTAAAGATCGTGTAGGCGGTTATAGACGTCTTGGGAAACCAGAATTGATCCTGGCGGACAGGCAGACTTGATCTCACTGGCGACATCGATCATATCGCCCCAAACATCGTAAAGGAATTTGTTTCTGCCAACGATGCCCGCCACCACATCGCCTGAGTTAATGCCAATCCGAATATTGAGCTTAAAACCTCGTTCATGATTAAATCTGCGGATAATTGCAAGCATTTCCAACGCAAAATCCACGGCACGTTTGTCATGGTCTAGACAAGGCACCGAAAGCCCACATACCGCCATATAGCTATCACCGATGGTTTTAATCTTCTCCATCCCGTATCTTTCGGCTGCTTCATCAAAGGCAGTGACCAAGTCATTCAATATTGCAACGATCTCATAAACGATCATGGATTCAGATAGCTTAGCGAATCCGGTCAGTTCAGAGAACAGGACGGAAACGTTAGAGACATTTTCTGCAATGTCTTTCTCTCCACTTTTGAGGCGTTTGGCGACTGCAGCCGGAAATACACTTAAGAGTAATTGTTCATTTTCACGATTTTTCTCTTCGATGATATTTGTTTGGGTGCGAAGGCTGCGAACCATGGCGTTGAATGATTTCGCTAACTCACCGAATTCATCGTGTGTTTCCAGGGGTGCGATCGCATCAATCTGTCCAGCCGCGACTTTTCGGGCGTTAGTAATTAGTGTATTAATCGGTTTGACAAAGATGTAGGCAAGCCCCATAGCGATAAGCGTAACTAGCAGCATGAGCAATGTTGCTGAAATCAACACTTGTTTTTGAAACGAGTAAATCGGAGCATAAGCCTCAGACAGATCCATCTCCGCCAGGATAATCCACTCCAATTCATCAACACGTAAGGGAGCATATGAACTCAGAACTGGAACATTCCGATAATCATTGATAATCTGTGTGCCCTGTTTCCCGGCTAAGGCTTGCCTCACTGCTTCTGTCTGCACCTTCTGTTCGAGAATTGAAGTACCGTATTTATTGATTTTGTTAATGATTTTTTCACTCACCCCGATCTTTCGCAGAGTTGTTGCATAACCTTTGGGGTCTTCAGCCAGGAAGCGGGACACTGATCGCATCAGATAATCCGAACCTACCAGATAAGTTTCTCCTGTCGTACCTAAACCATCGCTTTTCCAATTACGGTTTCCTGTCATAACGTTGTTAATTTCATCGACAGGAAGTTGGAAAGCCAAAACACCAACAAATTCTGATTTGTTAAAGATTGGCGCAGCAATGAACGCGGCTGGCGCTCCATAGGATGGGCTGTACGAGTCAAAATCGACGATCTTCACATAGTCCCTCGTGTTCGCTTGTCGAACAGCGGCGGTTACTTTTGCTAAGTTACTCTCACTGTAAGGTCCCGTCGTGAAGTTTGTTGCAAAGTCGGCTTCTTTGAAAGCAGTGTAGATAATGGTTCCCTCTGGATCGAGCAGGAACATATCGTAGTAGCCGAATTTTTCAACAATTTTGCGAAAAATAGGGTGGTAGCGTGCGTGAACGCGGCTGTATTCGCTGCCATCGCCAGGAGCATTTAGGAGATGTTTCTTCCCAACGGGATTGGGGTTAGCGGCAATGTAGTGGTACTGGAGGTAACGAGCAGCAGGTGTTTTCGGCGTGTAAGATTCGAGTACTGGCGTTCCCTCGTTCGTTTTCGCCAGTCTGGTCAGAAACTCGTCACGGTAGTAGGTAGCAATCTTTTTGTCAACTTCAGCTGGCACCGAATATGCTTCCAGCTGGCGGTAGGCTGTTTTAAACTCCTGCGTGGCTGCAACGACCATTAGGTCTTCACTCAGCGTTTGAGTATGGTTGCGAATGTTTTCAAAGTAAGATTCGATTTGATCAGCCTTGGAAGCACGCAAGCTAGTTAACTGGCTGAACACTCGATTTGTCAGATTAGATTGTCCGCTACGATAGCCAAGATATGCCGTCACAAAAATAGAGCAACTGCTAACAGCTAGCAACATGAGAATGAGTTTTGACTTGATACTCAAATGATTGAGCAATTGCATAGGGGGGATTCCTGCGGGCAGTGCTCACGACTACCGATGTAAATCTGATGTCAAGCGATCGCACGTCTGGTGATGACTACCAGGATTGTAGAGTTTGGTACTGTGAAATACTGTAACGATTCAGGCAGACAGATAAATCGCTTCATCCTTCAGGGTTCAAAGGAGCGAGGGGTAGGTTAACTCGCCCCCTTTTCTGTAACTATTAGAATTAATGAAAAAATTGAGCCGTTGCAGCGCGAAGGATACACGTGAAAGTTTTAGTTGTCGGCAATGGGGGTCGCGAACATGCCCTCGCCTGGAAACTGCTGCAATCACAGCAAATTGAGCAGGTAATCTGTGTTCCCGGCAATGGGGGTACGGCAAGTATGGAACGCTGCCAAAACCTGCCTTTGAGCGTGGATGACTTTGAGGGCATTGGACGATTTACTCTGGAGCATGACATTTCTCTCGTCGTGGTCGGTCCTGAAGTCCCACTTGCTTTGGGAATCACAGACTACCTCCAGCGCCAAGGTATCATGGTATTCGGTCCGACAAAAGCGGGAGCCGCGATTGAGGCGAGTAAGTCTTGGGCAAAAGCTCTGATGCGGGAGGCGAGGATTCCCACGGCACAAGCTGCTGTCTTTACAGAAGCGGCGGCGGCAAAAGCTTACGTTAAGGCTCAAGGAGCGCCGATTGTTGTTAAGGCTGATGGCTTGGCAGCTGGTAAGGGAGTCACAGTTGCCGCAACTGTTGAGGAAGCCTTTGGTGCGATAGAGGCTATCTTCCAGGGTCAATTTGGCAGTGCCGGTAAATTTGTACTGGTTGAAGAATGTTTGACTGGGCAAGAAGTTTCAGTTTTGGCTCTGACGGATGGCCTGACAATTCGGCCCTTGCTACCCGCTCAGGATCACAAGCGAATTGGTGAGGGTGATACGGGAGAGAATACCGGTGGTATGGGAGCTTATGCCCCAGCTCCTTTGGTAACACCGGCTTTAATGGCAAGAATTGAGCAAGAAGTTTTACAGCCTGCGATCGCAACCTTAAGGCAACGCGGCATTGACTATCGAGGCGTCCTCTACGCGGGTTTGATGATTACACCGGATGGCGACCTCAAAGTTCTGGAATTTAACTGTCGCTTTGGCGATCCAGAAACTCAAGTTATTCTGCCACTACTAGAAACGCCTCTGGAAAACCTGCTGTTAGCCTGTGCTCAGCAGCGATTGTCAGAAATACAAGCAATTACCTGGAAGGCTGGAGCAGCTGCCTGTGTCGTCGCTGCCGCTGGGGGTTATCCTGGAGCCTACCAGAAAGGGCAAGTCATCACTGGAATTGAATCAGCCTTTGCACTGTCCGCATGTGTATTTCACGCTGGCACAAAGTTGGAGCAACAGGTTGTGACAGATGGCGGTCGCGTTTTGGGTGTCACAGGACTTGGGGAGACAATTGAAGAAGCGATCGCTCTAGCCTACGCCGCGATCAACTGTATTCAGTTTGAGGGAATGTATTACCGGAGAGATATCGGCAGAGGCTTGCAGAAGGAAGTAGGGAGTGTTCCTCACATCTTTTTCAAATAAGCTGTTAGTTTTTAGTTGTTAGGTTTTATTACAGAAACCACTAAAAACTTTTTAAAATGCTAGCTCTGTTAAAAACAATCCGAGAAGTGATCGCCCATTGGTGGTCGGAGTTCACACTCCAGACCAAGCTGATGGCTGCCGCCACGTTGGTGGTTTCGCTAGTCATGAGCGGCCTCACCTTCTGGGCAGTCAACACGATTCAACTTGATGCTCGTCTGAATGACACTCGCTTTGGTCGTGATCTAGGTCTACTGCTGGCATCCAACGTGGCACCCCTGATAGCAGAAGATAATCTGACCGAGGTTGCCCAGTTTTCCCAACGCTTCTATAGCAACACTTCTAGTGTGCGCTATATGCTTTACGCCGATAAAGCCGGAAAAATCTTTTTCGGACTTCCCTTTTGGGAATCGGAGGTGCAAAACTCCCTCACCATTGAGCGTCGGATTCAGCTGCCAGACGATTACGCCACCCATTCCGAAGTGCCTATGGTGCGGCAGCACCTGACGCCGGATGGAGAAGTCACAGATGTCTTTGTTCCTTTGCTGAACGACGGCAATTACCTGGGGGTTTTAGCCATTGGCATTAACCCCAACCCCACTGTAGTCACGTCCTCAAATCTAACGCGGGATGTCACGATTGCTGTTTTTGTCTCCATCTGGGTGATGGTGATTCTGGGAGCTGTGTTTAACGCCCTGATGATCACCCAGCCGATTAAAAACCTGTTGGTGGGTGTCAAAAACATTGCTGCTGGGAATTTCAAGCAGCGGATTGATCTGCCCCTAGGCGGTAGCCGCGAACTGGGAGAGCTGATCTTCAGCTTCAATGAAATGGCGGAGCGACTCGAAAGCTATGAAGAGCAAAATATCGAGGAACTAACAGCTCAAAAAGCCAAGCTAGAAACGCTGGTTGCGACGATTGCAGATGGAGCCGTACTGCTCGACACCGATATGCAGGTGATTTTAGTTAACTCCACGGCGCGGCGAATTTTTGGCTGGGACGGTGGTAATTTGGTAGGAGCCAATGTTCTGCATCACTTCCCGTCGCCGGTGCAAGTGGAGTTAACACGCCCCTTATACCAAATGGCAGCGGGCGAACGCGACAGCGCTGAGTTCCGAATTACCCTCACCCAGCCAACCAACCGCACCATCCGTATTCTCCTCACCACGGTTCTGGATCAGTATCGGGAAAGTATTAAGGGCATTGCCATGACAGTGCAGGACATTACCCGCGAGGTAGAACTCAACGAAGCCAAAAGCCAGTTCATCAGCAACGTTTCTCATGAACTGAGAACTCCCCTGTTCAATATCAAAACGCATATCGAAACCCTGCACGACTACGGCGAAGACCTCAGTGAAGCTGAACGGCGCGAGTTTCTTGAAACCGCCAACCATGAAACTGACCGCCTCGCCCGTTTGGTTAACGATGTCCTGGATTTGTCACGACTCGAATCCTGCCGCGTCTACTTCTTCGGGGAGGTGGATCTCGCTCAGGCGATCGAGCAGACATTGCGTACTTACCAGTTGAATGCACGGGATAAAGGTATTGAGCTGGTTCAGGACATTGCCCCCGACTTGCCACCTGTCGTAGGTCACTATGATTTGTTACTGCAAGTATTTACCAATCTAGTCGGCAATGCACTCAAGTTTACCCAGTCGGGTGGATTAGTAGCAATTCGCGCTTACCCACTAGAAACAACGTCTGAAAGTCACAAAAAGACTTCTCAGGTGCGAATTGAAGTCTCTGATACTGGAATCGGCATCGATCCAGAGCACCAAGAGAAAATTTTCGGTCGATTCTTCCGGGTAGAAAACCGAGTTCATACTCTAGAAGGTACAGGGCTGGGGCTTTCAATTGTTAGAAATATCGTTGAGAGGCATCACAGTAGTGTCCACTTAGTCAGTGAAGTCGGCGTCGGCACAACTTTCTGGTTCGACCTAGCCATCTTTGAGGAAGAAGCGGTACCGGTTGAAAATCTGCCAGTTATCGAGGCAGCAGGATTGGGGGTAGCAATGCCTGGAGTAGGGAGTAAGGCGAAGGAAAGGTAATCAAAGATTGGGACGAATGGCTAAAAGAACGCAAAAACGTAGAGGCTTTTGCTCCGCCCCGCAATAGACTAGGATCTGAGTAGTTCTTTCAATAGTACAGTCGAAACCTAGACATAGTAATGAATTGAGGGGCATCCAATTGCAGGTTTTTACGCGTATCCTGTCGCAATCCCCCCTAGAGAGCGATTAAAAAACTTACGAACAGCAGCCCCAGTAGTAAAAGCCAAGTTTGGTGGCGTCTTAGCCAGCTTTTCACAGCGATCGCGAGGCTGTTGGTTTTGTGGGGCTGATTCACTCCTAACTGGCTCTGAGAGACGTCCTGATAGAGCGTACATTCTCTGGCATGGGGACGTTGAGGAAAATTACAGGTATCGTCTGCGTGGTATATGCAGCTTTGGCACAAATACTCCTCGCCAGCTGCACGGTGCAAGGGGATGCCCGGATGACCGTAAGCCTTTAGAGGTGTGCGGCAATAGGGGCAGCTAACCGCCTGGGCATCAACAGATTGATGACAACGAGGGCAATTTGGCATTGGTAGTACAAAAGTGACGCGTGGCGTGGATTCCGGATATTAGCTGGGTCTACGTTTGAGGAAACTTCCAGACTTGATACTCGGATACCTCAACAATCTCAGAAGTCTCGCTCAACTGCTGTGCAAACTGTTGTTCAATCGCATCCAGGAACTCAAGTGGAATAGATTTCCACTGTTCACGGCTAGCCCAACGAATTACTAGGATAACTTCTGTGGGTTCGTTGGGGTTGCTCCAAACCTCTTTACCAAGAAAGCCAGGGCAGCGAGCAAGCGCCTGTGTCCAGATTTCTGCATCTATCTGAAGATATTGTTCCCGGTGTTCGGGGGCAACTTTCACCTTGAGTAATTCGATAACTACCGTGGTCATTCTCTATTTTCGCTTCCTCCGTAGCCAGAGACGAGGATTTGCCAGAATAGAAGTGTAGGCTAAAGGGTTCACGCTTCAAGCATAGCTTTATTGCTTATGTTCAGCTGCCCTTTTTAACTAAGTATCAGGAAGGCAGGATGGACAGCAACAACTGGCTCAAGCAACTAATGATGCTCGGTGTTGGCACAACGTCTTTGGTAGCAGAGAAAGTGCGGCAAGTGAGCGATGAAATGGTAAAGGATGGCAAGCTCAATCCTGAGCAAGCCAGAGTGTTTGTGGATGATATGATGCAGCAGATCAAGTCTGAGCAAGGTAACTTGGAGGTACAAATGCAGCGGCAGATGCGGAATATGATGCAGGAGCTGGGTGTACCCCGCCAGTCGGAGATGGATGAATTGCGGGGTCGGATTGACCGCCTAGAGCGCCAAGTGCGTGATTTAGAAAATAAGCTCTGGCGTTGAGTGTAAAATCTCTATTGGTAAATTGGTAGCAACTGATGGAGGACAGATTTTGAAAGGAAGCTTAATCAGCTTAGGAGTGATGCTGGGCTGTGTTTTAGTTTTGCTCTTCGCCCAATTTAGCGGACAACAGAACTCTGCAATTGCAGATGAACTGACCCAAGCACCACCCCTAAGCGCTACAGTGACTGATAACAATAACCTAATTGCAAACAAACCTATGTCTGAGACCGAAGCTGAAACGACGCCTTCTGGACTAAAGTATATCGAGCTAAAAGAAGGCACTGGGGCGACTCCTAAAAAGGGTCAGACGGTTGTAGTTCACTACACCGGTACTTTGTCAGATGGCACGAAGTTTGATAGTTCGCGCGATCGCAACCAGCCATTCAAGTTCAAAATAGGCCAAGGACAGGTAATCAAAGGCTGGGACGAAGGACTCAGCACGATGAAAGTTGGTGGGCGTCGCCAGTTAATTATTCCCCCGGATTTAGGTTACGGCGCGACGGGAGCGGGTGGCGTAATTCCTCCCAACGCGACGCTGAATTTTGATGTTGAATTGCTGAAAATCGAGTAACAACAACCATTTCCTCTCTCAATCAAGTCAAATTATCCCCGATTGGGAGAGGCCAGGTTGCGAAAGCGAGTAAATTCCGGGTCAAATAATAACTTCACGGTACCTGTTGGACCATTGCGGTGCTTTGTAATAATTACTTCTGCAATGCCTCTGTCTGGCGTATCGTTTTGATAATATTCATCTCTATATAGCATTATAACTATATCTGCATCTTGTTCTATAGAACCCGATTCTCTTAAATCGGACATCATTGGGCGCTTATTGGTGCGGGCTTCGACTCCCCGACTCAGCTGAGATAGGGCAATAATTGGGACATTGAGTTCACGGGCTAAACCTTTGAGCGAGCGCGTAATTTTTGATAACTCTTGGACGCGGTTATCGCCGCTCCCTTCCATCAGTTGCAAATAATCCAGCAAAATTAAGCCCATCTCTCCACCCTGTTCTGCTTGGAGACGACGAGCCTGCGATCGCATTTCTGTCACCGTAATATTTGCTGTATCATCAATAAAAATAGGCATCTCAGAGAGGATACCAATAGCACGCGAGAGAGGTTCCCACTCAGTCTGAGTAACCCGCCCTGCTCGTAGACGATTACTTGGAATTCCAGCTTCACTCGTCAGTAGCCGCTGCACCAGTTGCTCCTTTGACATTTCCAGACTGAATATAGCAACCGGAAGCTTGTGAAAAGCAGCGACGTTATGAGCAAGATTGAGAGCAAAGCTTGTTTTTCCCATTGACGGGCGACCAGCAATGATAACCAGGTCAGAACGCTGAAAACCGCCAGTTAAGGCGTCCAAATCATAAAAACCACAAGGGAGACCAGGTAGGGCTATACCCTGATGACGACTTTCAATATCCTGGAAAGCATGGATGAGCGTTTCAGAAAGAGAAACCAGACCCTGCTGGGGACGCTCCTGAGTAATGCTGAAAACTTTCTGTTCTGCCTGATCGAGGACAGTAGCTAGCTCGGTTTCTGCCTGATAACCCAGATGAACAATCTCGTTGCCGGATTGAATCAACTTGCGGCGCAGGTACTTGTCCATTACCAACGCCGCTAATGCATCAATATTGACAGCTGACACAGTGCGATCCACTAACTGTGCCAACTTGGTTTTGCCCCCAATGCGTGCTAACAGATCGTGGTCAGAAAGCCAAGCCGTGAGCGAGAGCAAATCCGTGGGCTTGCCTTGGCTGTGGAGTTTCAGCGCCGCTTGGTAGATATCTTTGTGGGCGCTGATGTAAAAGGCATCTGCGAGGAGGCGATCGCTAACCCGGCTGATCGCTTCTGGATCTAGGAGAATGCCTCCCAAAATAGCTTCCTCTACCTCAATGTTTTGGGGAGGCAGGCGATCGCTTCCAAAGCCTTGAAAACTGAGTTGTTGAGCCATACATGCACTAAAGGTAAAAGGCAAAAGAAAAGAGTATTCCTGTTTACTTTTACCTGTTTCACGGATCGCTATTCAGCCACCACTTGAATTTCCACGACTGCCGTGACTTCAGGATGGAGCTTAACCTCAGCTTTGTAAGAACCAGTCTTGCTGATATCGGGTAAAGTAATTCCGCGTCGATCTACTTCAGTCGCGATCGCTTCTTGAATTAGAGCTGCAACTTCTCGATCGGTGACGGTACCAAAAATGGCTTCTCCTTCACCCACCTGCTTGGCGATCGTGAAGCTTCCAACATTTTCCAAAGTTACTTTGAGCGCTTGGGCTTGTTGCTTCTGTTCCAATTGGCGCTGCCGCTCTTGCTCTCTGCGTCGTTCAACTTGCTTGAGAATACTGGGAGTAGCATTCACCCCTAGTTTCTGAGGAATTAGATAATTACGAGCATAGCCGGGAGCCACTTCAACCAGATCGCCAGATTTTCCCAGCTTACTGACATCTTGATTTAAAACTAATTGAACACGTTTCGCCATTGTCTATTCCTGTAGGGTCGATGGTTGTCTGGGAGGTGGAGATGAGGTAGAATTACGATGGTAGCGAAATAATGCTTGCGATCGCAAGTACTACCAGAGGTTGAAGGTGGAAAGCGCTTCTGAGGGTTTATAGAATTAGGTAATTATAAAGCGTAGAGGCGATCGCCATGACACAAGCGACTGTGGTCACCGCAAAGTGGACGGTTGAAGACTATCACCGCATGATTGACGCTGGCATCTTAGACGATCGCCAAGTCGAACTGTTGAACGGAGAAATTATCGAAATGTCCCCTGAAGGCATACCCCACGCTGATTTAAGCGATGAAGCGGCGGGGTATCTGCGGCGACTGCTGGGTGAGCGAGCTAGGATCAGAGACTCTAAGCCCGTCACCTTGCCAAACAATTCTGAGCCTGAGCCTGACCTATGCATTTGTCGAGATGTTCGCTACAACTCCCATCACCCTTACCCAGCCGATATCTTCTGGCTGATTGAGTTCTCAAACTCAAGCTTGGCGAAAGATTTGCAAGTCAAGAGCAAAACCTATGCAGCGGCAGGGATTCAGGAATACTGGGTGCTTAACCTGAAAGAGATGAAGCTGATTGTTTTGCGATCGCCATCGAAGACGGGCTACCAGTCAGAGCAGACATTAACTCAGGGCAATGTCAATCCGCTGGCGTTTCCAGATGTCTCGGTTTCAGTTCAACGGCTGCTGAGCTAAATTGCAGCTTAGCCTCGGTCATATTCTGGCGGCGGTTGGTCAATCATGAATTCTGGGTGGTGTTCTAGGTCTGTGTTTTAGTGCAAACACTGTCGGGACTTTAGGGTTGCCCAGGTAAGCCCTGAAGGCAATTGCTAGGTAGTTCACGAGCCAGTATTCGGGGATGCCCAAGCGCTGATATTCATCCAATTTGTCAACGTAGTCATCTTCCCAGTTGGCCGAAATTACCTCCACGGCGAGCGGGATGGAAGTAACGAGTGCTGCATAGGCGAGTGGGTTGCTGTTCCACTCGGAAGCAACGACCACTCCAACATCTGGGGTTCTGCCCTGCTCTTGCCCGTTAGCCGTTATTGTCCTGACGGTAATGTCTCTGGAGCCTTCACAAAGGCAATAGTCGCTTTGGGAATCAAGAGTTACTTCCATTGAAGACGCTGTAGAAGCCTACGAGCAAGTCCTCAACCATAAGTACAAAGTCGCATTGTGCTTGTTCCAAAGTGAGCGGACGATGTTCCTAAAATAGACAAGTACGATTGTTGGTAAGGATTAAGCTCATGACATTTACATCAGAAAATACCAATATTGAAATGAGGGCGTTCCCCATTCGTCTTGAAAAGGAAGGGCAAATTACTGTTCCCCAAGCTGTGCAGGATCAGCTCAACCTGACTGAAGGCGATACGCTGACACTCTTGCAGATTGGTGATTTAGTTTTGCTCACCCCCAAAAACCTTCAAGTTCCTCAACTTGCAGATCAAATTACAGCCATCAGGGAAGATGAAGGCTTAGACTTAACTGATTTGCTAGATGGCATAAAAACAGAACGCACGGCAATCTGGCAAGAACAACAGGGAAATGCGTAAACTTTTTGCCGATTCTAGTATTCTCATTGCTGGAGCAGCTTCGCGCACAGGAGCCAGTCGCGCAGTGCTAACAATGGCTGAAATCGGTCTATTCAAGCTTGTTGTATCAGAGCAAGTGTTAGCAGAGTGTCAACGAAACCTGAATAAAAAAATACCTGCTGCTTTGCCTATTTTTACACAATTGATAGCGGCTATTGACCCCGCAATTCAACCGTATCCACCCCTAGCAGAATTGGTCCGATGGATAGCTATCATCGAAGCAAAAGATGCACCGATTTTAGCTGCTGCCGTGTTGGCAAAAGTTGACCGTTTATTGAGCTTAAACACCAAAGACTTCACCCCTCAAGTCGCTGCTCAGAGTGGGCTAACTATTCAGACTCCCGCTGAGTTCGTTAGAGAAATTCGATAAATTGTGGAAAGAGGTTTGCACTCTTAGGATCTTCCAATACGCCTTTAGTTTAACACTTATACCGCAATACAGTTCAGTTAGTGCCGCAACATCTATCGGAGATCCCCCCAACCCCCCTTAAAAAGGGGAGGCAAAAAGCGGTGTAGCTCTGCTTCCCGCTTTATTGCCGTGGGCAAGTGAAGTCTCTTTTCCCCCCTTTTTAAGGGGGGCTAGGGGGGATCGAAGCGTTAACTGAACCGTATTGACTTATACCGAAGTTTGCTGAAGTTTTTGGTGGACTGCTAGTACCTGTACGCCCCACCTTCTCATCAGTGGCGCAAAAACAGGCGATCGCTGACACGTTCGGGCAGGGTGCAACTGTATGGGAGCTGACAGGTAAACCAGCTACTGAATCTGCCAACGAGTTTAACCGCCTGTTCAAAGAGATTATGGGGATGCTGCCATGACACCTAAGAAGCCTCGAAAGTCTCTAGATGACTCGATTGCTTCGGAGTTTGTCTATGGCAATCCAGAGCCAACATCTCAAAACGAAGAGACAATGCACCGTAAATTATCTATCCTTGCAGCCCGGACAGGGAAAAAGAAAGCTGAGATTGTCAGGATGTTACTAGATGAAGCTTTGCAAGAATTAAATGAGTAATGCAGTAATTAATGCATTAATACAGTGGAATAGATCTGCAACTGGAGCGCACTTCCGAGATAAAGCGGTCTAGGGCTTTGGCGGCGGCTTTGTATCCAGGTGGCAAGCTTTCCCAGTTTAAACTCGGACAAAATGATATCTCGCATCACAAATCGCGCTCGTCGCATGAAAACGGGCGACCAAGATGCCTCACCGGCGCGTTCGCTCTTTTGAACTCCCAGATGTTTCAGAATGGCAAAGTTTATTCGTGGACAGTGCCATCAGGCATTATCGCGCCACTTAGCTTTGCCTCGTCCAGATTTGCTCCACTGAGTTGTGCTCCCTTCAAGTTGGCTTTTTCTAGGTTTGTACTACCTAAGTCTGCACCGCGAAGGTCGGCTGAAGTAAAGTCTGCTCCACTCAAGTTTGAAAAACACAGCAAAGTTCCACAGAGGTTTGCACCACTCATGTTGACTCCACTCATGTTCATTTTCTGAAGGTTTTGCCCAGCTAGATTTGCCAGATTTAGGTTAGCGCCGCTGAGTCTTGTCTTATCATTAAACTCTGCGTACCTCAAATCACTGTAATATAGGTCTGCGGCAGCTAAGTTTGTTCCCTTTAAGTTTGCTTTCATTAAGTTTGCAGATTGTAAGGATGCCGCAGTCAGGTTTGTATAATTTAAGTTAGCTTCACTCAAGTCGGCTCCATTCATCTGCGCTTGAATAAGCTTTGCACCGTTCAGGTTAGTCCCAGCTAGCTTTGCACCACACAAGTTCGCTGCACTTAATTCTGCACTTCTCAAGTTAGCGCCACTAAGGTTCGCATTATTTAAGGTTGCCTGAATCAAGTTTGCTTCACTCAAATTAGTTCTGCTAAGGTTGGTACTTCTTAAGTTAGCACTATTTAACTTAGCTCTCGTCAGGTTGGCTTTGCTCAAGTTGACACCTGTTAAGGATGCGCCAATTAGATTTGCTCCAGTTAGGTTAACCCCAGTAAAATCCCTCTCTCCTGCTTCGTACCGCCTCAAAAATTCTTCAACATCTACAGCTATTCTCTGCTCATCTTCAGGAAAATCATCAATATCTTGGTCAGCTTCCCTATTATCAAGATTCATCAGAATAACATCAGACTCCTCACCTATATCCTGCACCTCTAAAGATTCAGCATCAAAGGCACCGTCAAAGCGATTTATCAAGCCCTGTATTATCTGGATATCTGTCGTGCGAATGCCAACTTCCCGTATAACTCCTTGGGCATTAGAAGACAACATATTGTGACTACCTAACATAGCAAAGGAGGAATCGCATATCAGAAATTTTTCATGGGTTACCAGTAGCTTTAGCTTGAATTGTTTGGGACAATCCTGTTCCAGTTGTCTTAAGTTCTCAAGCGCGCTGTTCCCCCAACCTTTACCAGTTTTACCCCGCCCACTCAGATAACCCCAACCGATATCAATGCGGCAATTACGGTTCAAACAATCTCTGAATTTCTGCATCAAATCAGCATCAATGCTGTTCCGGCTGAGCCACGGGCAGACAATAATTAAGCGCTTTTGGGCTTTCTCCAACGCTTCTATCAGCACGGCTCGACTCCCAGAGCGGTCAAACACTAGCTGATACTCATGGGATTGCACTTGTGTGGGCTGTGGCTGTATCTCATTAGAGCAACTGACCGACTCTGGTGGTCCGTTGACCACTTCAACTGGTGCTGCCGGTGGAGCTGAAATTTCATCAAATTGCCGATGTAGCTGACTTAAGGCATCCTGTAATTGGCGTTTCATCTCTCCCAGGTTGAGGGATAGAACCCGTTGATTTTCTTCCAACTGTTCAATTCTGAACAAAAGGCCACGCTCTTGGTTAGACATTTTTATCAACTAAAGAAAATCGCCAACATTCATGTCCTTAAGCGTAATCGGGCTGAGGTGTTGCTGTAATCCGAGGAAACAACTAAAAAAAATATTTATGGGTTGGCGAATAGTAAAATTACTGGCTATTTTAAGCCTACTGGATACCAAAACATCTCGCTTAGAGTGTTCGACTTTAACCCTAACCCAAATCCTACGCAAGTTAATTCCCCAAAGTTATCCCCGGATAGCAAGTGATGGGTGATCACAAGCGAGTTTCTCAATTAATTTCCCCAGCAAGTGGGGGGCAGCATCTGCCACTTGAGCGCCAGTCGTCTGAGCCAAGAACATTTACTCCTCGTTTGGCAGCAAAACAAAAATCATCTCAGGTGCGAGCTTTGGAGCATTTACACCACAAGAGTATCTTTGGCAAGCTCTAAAACCGATCCTTCATTCCTCTCAGACGGGCAAAAGTTTGCACTGGGTCGTAACTGTTCACAGCTGATTGTAATGCGGGCTGGTTCCAGCGCAAAAACGGGTTCGTGCGCTTCTCTAAGCTCAGCATTGAGGGCACAGTTGCCTCCGACCGGCTGCGAGCGGCTTTAACTGAGGCAAAACGAGACTCCAGGTCTGGATTGTCGCGATCGACAGTTAGGGCAAATTGAAGATTTTTCAGGGTGTATTCGTGAGCGCACCAGACTCTCGTATTATCGGGTAGACTTCGCAGCTTGCTGAGAGAATCAACCATTTGAGCCGGTGAGCCTTCCAACAAACGACCACAGCCGCCAGCAAATAGTGTGTCGCCGCAGAATAAGTCTCCTGTTTCACTCGCTTTCTCAGGGGCAAAGTAGTAGGCGATGTGAGCGCGGGTATGTCCAGGAACGAATATGACTTCAGCTTCGCGATCTGCAAAGTGGACGCGATCGCCTTCTTGCAAAAACACATGTTGTCCTGGAATTCTTCCCCGATCCTTTTCCCCTCCATAAACTTTGACATGCCCAAACCGTTGTATCAGCTGCTGGTTGCCGCCCACATGGTCAATATGATGGTGCGTATTAAAGATCGCCACCAACTCCGCTCCCAGTTCTTGAAGCTTTTGTAGCACTGGCTCAGCTTCTGCTGGATCTACAACTGCAGCAATATTTTGCTTAGGCTCATGCAACAAAAAGATGTAATTGTCAGAAAGTGCTTTTAGAACGGTTACATGCATTACCTGTGCCTGCCTCAATCACGCGTTTGTTTAATACCACCTTTAGGCCAAGAGTCTATATCTATCGCTTGGAATCCTTTCCGCTCTACTAAATTAAGCATGCTTCCTAGTTGAAACCAAACCAGCAAGCCAAGCAGTAAAGTTAGTGGTACAGCAACTGCATAGGATAGCATTGCTGGAAAGCCAAAAATTTCTAACCCCGAGGAAAGAAAGATACAAACACCAACACAAATTCCGAGAAACGGAACCAGTAATAGTCCTCCTATTTGCAATTTAGCGATGGCTTTGCTAGCGCGAGCGGAGGACCATTTCTGCACAATTTGTTTAAGCGTTGCTGCGAAAGCTGAGCCACAGGTTAGCGCAACTAACAGACCGGCAACGAGTAAGAAATATGGCGGTTCTGAAAAATAGGACATGAAAAACTCTTTATTAGGTGATGGGTAAGATTGCAGCTGTTCGCTCTCTAGATAACTCGCTCAAGGCTCCGATGGCAGCGTTAAACAGGCGCGTCGGCTTCAAGTCATCCTTAACCAGGTTCCAAATACGTTGCACTTCCTGGGTATGGAGGCGGTCATCCTCAGTCAGAGCCAGAAGCAGCTGCTGTCGGAGAAACTGGCCTTCATTGGAGAGGAAATATTGCAGACCTAGCTGGGCTGTAGGCAACAAATCGAAGCTGTTGTCAGAGCGAGCGATCGCAATCAAGTTCTCCAAGCGCTGCCACTGGAATTTACCATCTTTGAACAACACATTAAGCAATCGACGCCGGAATTGAGGTGTTTCTCCGGTCAGCAGTCGCCGTGCCACGTAGGGAAATGCCACTTCCACAATTTTGAAATTGGGGTTAAGGCTGAGCGCAATGCCTTCCTGTGTCACCAGGGAACGAATAATCAAGGCAAACTTCGCCGGAACTCGGAATGGATATTCGTACATCAGATCCGAGAATGCATCCGTGATGCTTTTAAAGTTAAAATTGCCTACACTTTGACCGATCGCATTTCCTAGCACAGTTTCTAAGGCAGGTACAATTGGGCGAATATCTGTTTCTGGAGTCAAAAACCCTAATTTCACCAAGTCTTCAGCTATATCGGTGTAGTCTTTATTAACTAGATGCACAATCGCATCCACGAGGGTTTCTTTCGTTAATTCATCCAGCTGATCCATCATCCCAAAGTCAATGTATGCCATACGGCAATCAGGCATAGCAAACAAATTGCCCGGATGGGGGTCAGCATGAAAGAATCCATGTTCCAACAGTTGTTGTAGACCCGCTTGTACTGCCACTTGGATCAGCTCATCGGTTTCGAGACCTGCTTCTCGGATACTTTGAGTATCCGTTAGCTTAAATCCGTTAATCCACTCCAGGGTTAGGACACGGGTGCTGGTGTAGTGCCAGTAAATAGCTGGGACTTTGACACTGGGCTCACCCGTGAAGTTGAGGGCAAATTTTTCGGCGTTCCCGCCTTCATTGAGATAATCAATTTCTTCAAATAACTTCGTGCCGAATTCGTCCACAATCAGGGTGAGATCGTGACCAAGATTTAGGGGGAGCCAAGGAGCCAGCCATCCAGCTGCCCACCGCATTAAGTAGAGGTCGAGTGTCAGCACGGGTAGCAAGTTAGGGCGTTGCACCTTTACCGCGACTTCTTCGCCGCTGTGCAGGCGTCCCCGGTATACCTGTCCCAAGCTGGCAGCAGCGACAGGAGCTGGGGATATTTGGCTAAACATGGCTTCGATGGGGCGGTCTAGCTCGGTCTGAATGATCCAGAAAGCGAGCGCGTTATCGAAGGGTGGCAGCTGGTCTTGCAGCTTAACGAGTTCGTCTAAAAAGTCTTTTCGTATGAGGTCAGGCCGTGTGGAGAGGGCTTGACCTACTTTAATGAAAGTGGGACCGAGGCGGGTGAGTATTTGCCTGAGCTGGGCAGCTCGTTTCAACTTATTCTGCTCAACACAATTGAGCCATTCATCCCACTTCAGACCCAGAATAAAACCACTAAAAAACCAGATAATCGTGAAAGCGCGCCAGAAGGGTAGCCAGGGACGGTAGCGGTAGGCTCTGGCGATCGCGTCTGGATTATAACGCCTAAGCTGAGCAAGTTGATACTGACTCACGCCTTGATTTGCCTCTCAAACTGAAAATTTTGCACTTTGGTTTATTAATTAGCGCTAACCACAAGCTGGTTGCGGCCACGGTTTACTAGTGGTTTTCTATGTAAAACAACTAATTATAGACATTGCCGGATAGCCTTTTGGCTATTTCAACCGACTAGAATAACCACAAATTTTTGTTATTCTTTCTCATTTTAATATACAAATCTATAAATAATTGATTAAAAAGATGAATAAAACAATAACATTGCAGGGATGCTGGAGAGATTCTCCTCTGCTCCCCTGCCCTGAAGATTTGGCGCAATCGAATAGTTAAGCGCGGTTTTCCAATGACTCGCACGGAATACATCCCTCTGAGCGCGAATGTGGTAACATATACCGGATGGAGGCGGGTCTTGTGTACAAATCCCTATTAGGGATTGAACTGCTATTACTTTACTTGTGGTTAGACTTTGCCTCCAGATTTTCCAAGCGGCTAATGAGTTCCTGATTGGCTTTTTTGAGCAGGTCAAGTTCTGA
>QQTW01000539.1_pt1 | contig 23816 bp, 28 predicted proteins | sample 1904831 | NCBI WGS metagenome assembly QQTW01 (sample SAMN09435610, study PRJNA476489) | Subsurface metagenome, whole genome shotgun sequencing project. | reverse complement strand
ACTTTGCAGGATGACGAGCGGCAAGGCAGCTGCGAAGACGAGCCTGACGGATGCGGCGACGGTGAGGGCGGAGAGCGTCCCGCGGGCGGGGTAAGCGTCGAAGAGGTAGGAAATCAGGGAGATCTGACAAGGACGTCAGCATCGGCGGAAGGGAGATAGCCTGCACGGGTAAGGTTTGAGTCGGCAGGTTTTACTCACCAGAACAGACATGTTTCCCCAAACATACAACACCGTACCCGCAACGGGGCTCTGCCACATGATCATTGGACTCGCCGTCCACCCGATCCAAAACAACGAGATCAAGATGCCGAACCCACCGATCATGGCAGGATACAATCGGTACTCGACCTCGACGGTGCCGTGACAGCTTTTCTCCAATAACTTCGGCGTCGTGAATCTATCGATGACGATGGCCGTGAAGGCCGCAAGGATGGCTCCGACAATCGCGGCGATGAACGCGAGACCGACCTGCGAGATGTTGAACTCGTAGACAGCGTGCAGGACGACGGGGATGGAGACGAAGAAGGAGAAGATGACGGCGAAGTTGAAGGCTAGGTACAGCGTGATCATGAGCACGATCGGTTCGGTGACGAGCATTTTCAGGGGTGTGAAGAGCGTGACGCGGAGCATTTCGCCGAGCGTCGTTCCGCTGAGGGCAGCGGGGAGGTTGGGAGAGAGCCCGAGGCGCTTGGCGCGCTGTCGGAGGATGGCTCGGGGGTAGGTTTCCGGGAGGCCGATGCCGAAGAGGTAGATGACGAAGGCGAGGATGACGGTGGCGTATTGGGTGAAGCGCCAGCCGGTGGCGGTGACGATGAAGCCGCCGGCCAGTGGTCCTGCAGGAGCGGTCGACATGTTAGTTGGTGCTACCGGCGCGATGGGATCCGAAGCAAAGTGAGAACCTCCTCTCTCCCCGCCCCCTTTCCCCTTCCATGGCTCCCATCCCAACTGTGAATCACAGCCAAACTAATATGACCACCAGTGTTCACCGCCCTTACAGGCGCCTGGGCTCTGAGTCTCTTCGGCTTTGTGTCTCTTGCTTTGCTTCCGGTGCCATTTGTCTTGTTCAAATGGGGTCGTCAGCTGAGGGCTCGAAGCGCCCATGGGCATGAGAGGACGGGCATGGGAGCGACTCATGGCCAAGGAGGGCGACCAAGCGTGTCTCGGGTGGAGTAAACGACTGAGCAATATAGCTGATTTCGCCGTTTTGAAGTCATGATTTACTTTCTTGGGATAGCGGTACGGATCGCAAGCGACTGTTTCTCCGTTGATTTGATCTATACCGTCCGGTGTTCCTCAGCAATCATATCCATCTAATGATAAAGCATCCGCATACTATTCATTTGCATCCTCCATCGTGATCTGTGGGTCGTTCAAACCAGTCCTTGCATGCCCCGAACCTAACCTAAAACCATCCCTACACCAGACTAATACCGTTATTCATATGCACCATCCGTGATTCGCCCACCGAGAGCCACCGCTCATAAATCCGCTTCAATCTCGACATCCTGTTCCTGCTCTACGTAGACACGACCAAGCAGCGTCAGCGCCAATGCCAACTTCCCGAAAAATCTCAGGCTGGAATCTGAAAGAATCAGTCGACAACATACCCCAAAGCCGATTGGCCGACGCAACAATGATCTCCGCCTTCGCCATCATCTTCAACCGATACCTCTCCTCCTCATCGGGTCCGATCCTCAGTTTCTTCGGTTGAGCCTATTGCCAATTCCAACATCAGCCTCATGACATCAACCTCCACTCCCTTCACACATCCCATCCATTCCGTTTCCCGAGTAAGAAAAGAGAAAAAAAAACCAACCAGCAACAGAACCGGCACCAAATCCTCCACCCTAGCCTCAGCCACCCTCCTCACACTGCCATACCCATTCTCCCACAACACCCTCGCCGTCCGACTCTTGACGTACGCCACCTTGGCGAGCCCCAACAGATCCGCGCGCGCCCCGGCCCGCAGTCGGTCGCTCATGTGCTCCAGCACGGCGGCCAACATGCCCCAACCCATGCGCTGGCAGAACTTGATCATGCCCGCGGCGAAACCGTGACAGGTTTGCGCCAGGTTCTGCACGTGGCCGCGCGGGGTATCGTATTTGACCGCGACGGCGTGGATGGGCATTTCGTTGCTGAGGTCGCGCAGTTGGAAGGCGGCGTAGAAGCGGTGGTAGATGCGCGCGGTGGTGAGTTCGGCGGCGGTGCGGGTGGGGAGCGGTTTGCCGCTGTTGCCCCTGCGGTTGGAAGGTCAGTTGAGAGCTCTCGTATCTGGGATGGGTGGGGGAGATTGTGCGGATTTTTCGGATTGGGGGTGACGGACATTTCGTTGACGAATTTCGGGTTGATGCCGACGTAGGCCATTGCTCGGAGGCCGCTTTCGTCGAGGCGCTCCATTTCTGAACGGAAGATTCGCCAGTTGATGTCGGCGAGGGCGGTTGTTTGGATCGGGGTGAACATGTAGAAGATGTGCATCTCGCCGTCCATGACAAAGGCTCGGAGAGCGCGTTGGATTTCCTCATGCACGAAGATTCCGTCGTCCGGCGACAATGAGGATGTCACGATGGCTTGACCGAGTAGCGATGCTTTGTACGTGCCTGTTTGGTCGATGCTGATCAAATTGTTCCCTAAAAGGTCATCTATGGTCGACTTCACCATGGTCTGGAGGTCTTCCTTGCTTAAGGTGTGATTGAGTAAGGTCCGCTTGATGTAGTCGTCTACTGCGTCGGCGTGTGTTGCAAGGCGCGTCGCTATGACCTCGAGGAGAGCTCTGGTTACGTCAGATTTGTCACCTCATTCTCAGGAGAAATTACCTTTTAAGACCCCTTTTCTCAGGCGTGAGGCAACTCTCGACAGCTGGCAATTCGGCTTCCATTAATTGGGCGACCGCCTCAAGGTCGGCCTTCTCGCAACATAGATAGCTTTCTCCAACCTCATCTTTGCCCTTGCGACCAGCCCGACCACGCATCTGCCGACTGGATGGTCAGTTTCGTTGCAACATCGGCAGGCAGTGAGACATACAGCATAGCTGGTCCAACTAAATCGCGACCCATTCGTGCTCCGTGAAGAATTACCCGTCTTGCTGGCAGGTTGATACCAGCGGCAAGACTACATGTCGCCACAATCACTTTGAGAATACCTTGATCGTAAGCTTCCGCGACGATGTTTCGCTCTTCAGAGGTCAATCCTGCATCTGCGCATCATAATCAATCTCCATTGGCTTCTTAGCTTAAGGGATTGCCGTACGGTGGAATGCAACACCTCTTGAGATAGATTTCTCCAAGCAAGCGTCAATGCCAACCGGCAGACTCCGCAGCTCAGCCTCTATCTGTTTCCGTCTGTCCAGCACATCCGTACTAACTTCACTTTTATCGGGCATCGCCTCGCTGATGAGAATAGCATCTACCTGGCAAGCCTGCCGTCCGCCGCAGAAGACGAGAACACCGTAGCCAGCCCTAACTGTCTCAATCGCGAGAGACACAACGGCGTTGACCATCGGCTTCTGGAGTGCCTTGTGGTCCGAGGGCAGAATTGACCGGCTAGGTGGAGTAGACAACTTACGCTCCGTAGAAGTCAACTGACTTGCAGTTTTGAAGAACGCGCTTGACGTAGACGCCGGGTATATGGAGTTTTCAAACACGAGGTACTCTTTGACTGGTACTGGCCGATACTTTGACTCATAATACTTGGCATCTAACCACTTGGCTACCGTGACAATGTTCTGAGAATTATGAGCAGCATTCAATCGCGCGAGCATGAACGAGTAACTTACAGACAGTGTCGCGCTTAGTCCTACTATCTGAAGCTCATGCTGCAAACACAACAGTTTCGTAGCCATCACTTCTAACAGGTAGCCGCGATGATCATCGTCGAGCATGTGTAGTTCGTCCATCACTACAATCCCCAAGTCACCTATGGTCCCCTCCTCGATTGCAGCATTCACCAATGAGTTTGCCTACATCAAAGTCAGCTGATCTCTGCTTCGAGAATGATGCGCGTGTTGGACAGAACTACCTTCTCTATCGTACAAACAGCAATATCAACATCACGCCAAGTAGCTCTCGCCTTGCTACCGCCAAAGAAGCCAACAACACGAATATGGCTTAGGTCGGTTTGCCTCTTCCACCTGGTCGCATGCTCATAATCCTGACTTGAAGAATCTGTATGCTTCCGAACACCCTCCACGACTCTTCGCAACCACTTTAGCTTCTCCTGCACCAATGCAACATAGGGAAGGACAAGGATTGCTTTCTTTGTTGGATGTTCAATCACCCTCTTCAACATCAAGATATCAGCCACTAACGACTTGCCACCCCCAGTAGGAGCTGTATACACAAGGTTCTTCTTGCCCGATAAGATATTTCGACCGGAAAGACAAGCGGACTGCCATGGGTACATGGCATTGATGCCTAGAGATGAGAAATTGTGAATCAGAGCCTCAGGAAGCTCGTATCGTGGATGAGATAATGAAAGCAAAGGATCTTGAAAAGGTCCTGGTGTGGACACTAGAGCTCTCCTCTGGGAGTACTCCGAGGCTGTGTTCTCTTGACCAGATATCGAGATGGACCGGATCTCACTGGCTTGCAGACTGGGCTTCCCACCAGATTGTATTGATGGATGTCGGAAGTCGTTGCCGAGGCCGATGTTGGTCCGGTCTGCCAGGATAGATCCATGATCTGCTGCATCCTGACTGGCAATTTGCGCATGCGCCCTTTTATTCCCAGCAACGGGGATCGTGTTGAATGTTTGTTTTCGAGCAATATCAACGGAAGTTCGGAAGCCAGTTGTGTACCGAGGCCCTCCCGAAGGGTGAGATCCTCCCATCCTAATCCTGTCATACAGTTTATCTACTAACTCATCAGGTCATTTTGAACAGAGGAGGATATGAGTGTGGAAAAGTGTCTTCAAGTTCTACGTTGTTTACATTGTAGAGACCTTGTTGATTGATGAGGTAAGTGCATTAAGCGAGAACTTTCCGAGCGGCAGAACATTTCTCCCGCAATCCGACGTCTGGTCTCACGCTGGCTGGTGGAAGGCTGAGCAAGTTTCCTCCAGAAACTGGATGGGAGAATGGACCATCGACCAGTTATAGAATTGAAGTTGAAGACTGAAATGAGTGTGTCTTGAGCAGAAGAAAACTGGATGAAGGAACTCTTCTGAAATTCTGAACGGGCCTTCAATGGCACCCAGTGGACGAATGAGTTAGTCTGCAGCAGAGTCGAGAGAGTAACGTATCGGGACTCGTACTTCTGCAAACGACCAGATACAGTAACTTTAATTTGATAGTTAGCATAATAATGAATGAAGGGTCCTTTCTCACTCAAACTCTGTGGAAAGTTAGGAGGTATGTATGTAAGAAACTCATCATCAAGGAAAGATGCTGTTGGCGCCACGAGCAAAGCTTCGGTTCATGATTGTCTTCGTAATTTACATTAAGTCACAGTAAGGTAACTAAACTAACTTAGCTGCTGTAATATATTTCGCCCACCTGGGTTACTCTCACCGGGGCAGCCTGAAAGTTCCCTCATTTGGGGCATAGCACAGTAAGTTAACTTATTCGCAGCGAGGTAAGGTATCCTCTCTGCTCATCCACCTTGCATCCTGCCTGAGCGTGAGCGTGAGCGTGCGTGTGCAATTATTCACACCTCCCTCACTCTCCCTTACTCTTCATTCCCTCCGGTCGAGTTTGTCTTCCTTCCTGCGTCACATCAACCATACCAAGATACTCGTACAGACCTACATGTAACGAGGTACAGTATATTACCTTATTGCTCTTCATATCAGCCAGCGTTCCTAGAACTGACCTAATCGTCACCGCGTGTCAATCACTTCTCGGCCGCCCACTCACCTTAGTAAGGCATTCGGCCAATCTGCATACTCTAATGCTCTTACGCCTCCACCTCTCACCTGTCAATCTTGGGCTTGGGGCCATTCGTATCGGCAGCTTACTGCTGCTGTCGATTTTCACAGCCGATTTGCGCTTGCTGTTACCAGCTTGAGCTTTACCAGCTACATTGCGTCTATTGGGTCGCTCGAGGCAGTTTCTATCAAACTCAGGATACATGCAGGCTTCCGTCAAAGCGGCCGATATATCACCCAGATAAATTCAACGGTGATCCTTCTACAGGGTCGATCAGTACGACCAACTGCAACACATGATATAACCAGCCTCCTCCGCTGCTCGACATTATGGCGGACGCCAGTATCTCGCTTCAGAATGAGGAAATCAATCAGCCTGTTTTGACTCAGACGGATATGTCGACGCCTGCAGAAGGCATCAATCCTCCAGAAACCACGAACGTTGAGCCGCCAGCCTCTGACCTCCCACAACCGACTACGGCTCAACCAACGCAGATTCACTCGACGCCCCCGAAACCTCTCGAATCACAGCCCATGACGGCGACGTCCTCGTCCTCGTCCAATCAACCCATCAAGGTAGCCGCTCCCTCGGACACGAATATTCCTTCGCCGTATGGCACTCGCTCCCGAAATCGCACAGGTGCGGCTCGGCCAAATTACGCAGAAGATCGAGAGACGGATATGGAATACGAATACACAGGTCCTCCAAAACATTCCGGTCTGTTGTCCACCATTCGCATAACTAAGGCATCATCTACCGAAAGTGACAAGCCGTCAGGTTTGAGCACACGCCGAACATCTGCTTCTGCCAACAACCCCGCGGCTGTGAATGGATCCGTCGCCTCCGTGTCGCAGAAAGATTACATTCCAGGCATGTCAACATTTTCGGCGAATCCAAACATTACGATTACTTCGCAGACTTCATCGAAGAAGCGCAAGGCTCCTGGAAGCGCACCAGCTTCTACGCCTCATCAGAGCCTGAATCCCACATCCAACGGCGTACAAACCTCCACAAGGCGAGGAAGCACTGCGGTCAATTCAGCTGCAGTTGCTAGGGAGACGAACATGTTGAGCTTCGAAAACTGCCAAGGTTACTTGAAGAATGGAAAGCTCAAAGCGGACGATGGCACAACTCTGAGCGTGGAAGGTATGTGATTGAACACCGCGATTTCATCAATATCTGCGACTGCAAAGCGTTGTTCATTTCTGATTTTCCATAGACCACGTATACCTTGTATGCGAACCTCCGGGTGAGCCCTACTATTTGGCGCGTATTATGGAGTTTCTTCACGCCAATAATGATTCCACCAACCCTGTCGACGCCTTGCGCGTCAACTGGTACTACCGCCCTCGCGACATACATCGCAAAGTCACCGACACGCGGCTAGTGTTCGCCTCTATGCACTCAGATACATGTCCATTGACGTCACTGCGTGGAAAGTGTCGAATATTGAACCGCAACGAGATTGACAACCTCGAAGAGTACAGGAAGACGAAGGATTGCTTTTGGTACGAGAAGCTTTATGATCGATATATTCAACGATATTACGAGGTTATTCCCACAAGTCAGGTTATCAATGTCCCTGAGCATGTGAAAAAGGTTTTGGATGAAAGGTGGAAGTTTGTGATTGTTGAGATCGGTCGCGGGAAAGAGTTGACGAGTGCCGTCAAGAATTGTCGAAGATGTGCAGGATATTGCGCCAGGTACCACTAGAGTTCCCAAAAAATTGGGAATCTTCGCTAATCTTGCATAGTCATGATTCCGTGGATTGTGCAGTCTGTCGCAACACCTATCATATGAACTGTGTACGGCCGCCATTGCTGAAAAAGCCTGCCCGTGGCTTTGCCTGGGCATGCGGACCTTGCAGCCAAGCACAGGAACGGAAGCTAGAGGCTCGAAACACTCCCATTCTAGGTGCAAATCTCAGAGACGGTGAGGATGAAGAAACCTTTGAGGAAGAGGACGATGAGGTTTTCCCACCGGTAGGCTCGACAGGTGGTAGTAGCCCTGTGCCTGCGGAACTTGACGATGGCATTCCCCGTTCGGTAACGGCAAACCAAATTGCGCAGGCGAAGATGTGGCCGTATCGGTATCTTGGAATCCATTGTCGCGTTGAGGATGCATTAGATTACGATGATCGAATATATCCCCGCGCCAGCTCAAGACTTGGACCTCGACACCAGGCCAACGTGAACATCTGGCACGGTCGTCCGGTCGAGCTGGTCAAACCCGCGGACATCAAGAAGAAATACATCAAGGGCAGCAGCCATAAGAAAGATGCCAAGCTATCTAGAGAGACGATTGCTGCGCTTGAGGCTGACAAGATCGCAAAAGAGAAGCGACCGAAGTGGGTGATGGATGAACCTCCAGGTTTCGTGCGACGTGGAGAGGACCATCCGAACACCGACCCAAACAACACAGCAAAGCTTATGTTCAAGATGCCAGAGGTTGGCGACGTCTCTTCAAGAGGTGGTGATGATATCTCTAGTGGCGTCCAGCTGGCAGAATTCGGGGAAGTGATCGATACTTACATGAACAAAGCCAAGAGTCTGGCAAAGGAGATAGGAGTCAAGGATTACTCGACAAACTTTCTCGACAAAGCTCTGGAGCTTCTTTGCACGAACAAATACAACGCCGATGCTTCCCTAGAGAAGCTGCGACTGATTAACAGGCGCAAAGACTTGCGAGAACCTGAATTCAACAAGGAGGAAGTCAAGAGGTTTGAAGAGGGTGTCAGCAAGTATGGGTCCGAAATGCGGTCGGTCAGATTGCATGTCCGAACACAGAAGCACGCAGACATTGTTCGATTTTACTACATGTGGAAGAAGACAGATCGAGGAAAGCAAATCTGGGGCAACTACGAAGCGCGCAAGGGCAAGAAACAAGCGAAGCAATTGGATGCTAACGCTGCAAAGCTTGTTGACGATGTTGCGGACGATGTGGATGATTCTGCGTTCGACAATGCCAAGGCTGTGCATCGGAAGAGGGGCTTCAAGTGTAAATTTTGCTCCACTCGTGCATCGAGACAGTGGCACCGAGCCCCCAACACCGCGCCGGGTACTTTAGTAGCGGGAGATCCGAATGGGAAATCTGGCAAAGACAAAAGCAACCAGCTTGTTCTTGCACTGTGTCAACGATGCGCCGGGTTATGGCGAAAGTATGGCATCCAGTGGGAAAGCGTCGAGGAAGTAGCAAAGAAAGTTGCTTCGAGTGGTGGTAAAGCGTGGAAGAAGAAGATGGATGTCGAGCTGCTAACAGAGCTATACGCCGCCAATGAAGCAAATTCTGTCGGAATGAGCACCTTTGCTGTATCCACAGCCGCGTCTGTTGGTGTGACGGTATCTCCATCGGTGACTGCGCAAGCAGTGCAGGAGCCTTCGAAAAAGAAGTTGAAGACTGGGGAAAAAGATCCGGTTTCAGCTGTCCCTAACGGCGTGGTATCCTAAGTGCCAAAGAAGAAGGTCGTCGAGAAAGTTCCTGAGCCAGCTCTGGTACCAGAGCAACCGAAGCCGAAGATTCTCCCTTGTGCTATCTGCCTCAAAATGGAACCAATGGGTGAGCAGCACCTCTCGTGCAGGGATTGCAGGTTAACGGTACACCGAAACTGCTACGGTGTCAGTGAAGATCGCACTGCCAGCAAATGGCTTTGTGACATGTGCACAAACGACAGAGGCGTCCAGATCTCCATTTGCTACGAGTGCGTCTTGTGCCCTGTCCGTCGTACAGAGCATGAGTTCGTGGAACCTCCCAAGATCTCACACAAGAAGAAGACCGACAGGGAGCGTGAGAAGGAACGTTTGGAGCGTGAGATGGCTGTGGAAGCTGCCGAAGCATACCGTCGAAAGCAAGCCGAGCTTGGCAGACCAATGGATCCAAGAGAACCGCTGAAGCGTACAGCTGGCAACAACTGGGTACATGTCGTTTGCGCCATCTGGACCCCAGAGATTAGGTTTGGTAAAGCCCAGGCTCTCGCACCTTCTGAAGGCATTGGTTCGATCCCGATGGCAAGGTATGAACAAAGTTGCAAGCTTTGTAAAACCACCGAAGGGGCGTGTGTTGCTTGTCACCAGTGCCATGCCACGGTGCATGTTGGTTGCGCTCACAAAGCTGGTTACACATTTGGCTTCGATATAACGCCAGTCAAAGGCTCGCGCCGGGACACAGTCAACACAATTACCCTTGGTAGTGAAACTGGAAATGCGACAGCTGCAATCTGGTGCAAAGAGCATTCGGTCAAGACCATAGTTCATCCGATGAGCGAGGTGGTCGACAACGGCAAACTCAATGCTCTTCAGTTATTTGTCCGAACATACAAGCAGGCCGATCTTACCTTGACAGGAACGGTGCGTAAGGCAAACCTTGTGAGTTCCTCAAACCGATCGATTGGGCCGAGTACAGTATCTACTTCAACACGTCGGGCATCGGCCGCACACGGTGCTCTACCAAGCGGAACGCCTCAATCCAGCTCGCGAAGTTCAAGAATATCTCCCACGGCGGTCACAGTCAAGTCAGAGGAGATAGACGTCGACGGCGACAGGGTGGTTCATTTGAGTGATACCGTAGTCGATCCAGCATCTGAGAAGGAGTGTGTTACTTGTGGTAGTCACACAAGTCCCAAGTGGCACAAGTCGAGCAGAGGACGAGCGGGAGCTTCGGTTCCTTTACCAGCCCCTGTAGTCGAAGGTCCAACATCTGCTCATATGGTCAACGGCTGTCAAGCACCACAGAACCATGAGATTGACGCAAGATCCGACGCGGTGTGTGCAACGCTCACTGCGTTAACTAATGGTCATCACAGTGGTGATGAGGCCCGAGACGACGTAGGAAATAGCACACCTGCACTCAGGGTAGAGGCTCAGACCATACCGGATAAGGCAACAGGTCAGGTACCAGTCTTTCAGTGCCATAAGTGTCACTTGAAGAGACCAAGGGACCCTACCCCTGTGGAGAAAACGCCGCCGCCGCCGCCGATGCCCTCACGCTCGCAACAAGAGTCAGCTCAGCATGCTTCGCAACCACCGCCACCGACGCAGCTCGTCTGGCCGCCCATGCAGCTCCAGCGCGTAACCGTGCAAGGCCACGTGACCATGCAAGGACGACAAAGTCAACCATGGCCCAATCCAGTGCCTCCAATGCAGACTGGACCGCCGACAGCGCCACATATCGAGCATAGCCTTTCAACGCAGCAGCCGACAAGTCATCCGCCCAACCATAGCTTCCATCCACCACCCGTACAACATCAGATGGAGGGTTTCAGCTTCGGTCCGGGCGTTCGAAGACCGTATCAGATTCAGGGCGTTAGCTTCGTTCACCTGGTGCCAGCCGGCCCGCGTCGCCCATCCCATCAGGCTTTGATCGTGCCACCTCACGCGCACGTCACGAATGGTGTTCCAGTCCCGCATCCGCAGGCATACCATCAGGCACATCTGTCAAACGGGCTTCCATCGTATCGCCCGGCCGAGAACCCGTTCACAGGGCCGCCACAATCCTCACCGCACACGATCCCTACGTTAGCATCAGGCCACGGTAGTCCGCATACCGTTCGTGAAAGACCTACGACTCCAATGGAAAATGGCAGTGGTGTACGCCCGGAAAGTGCAGGCCGTGTGGTGAACGGAGCGAGTGCGAGCCCTTCGCTACGGAACCTGCTGTCATGATTCGGTTTGTGGCCTCCAGTGGCTTTATCTCAAGACGTGTTTGGCGTATCTTGGGCTCATGATGAATGATGATTTTTGGAGGAGTCCCAGACGAGGGTCCTTTTTGAAGACCACAGGAGGTCATGATCTCACAGTTTATGTGCGATCCGATACTATGGATCAAGAAGACAGCAATGGCAGCGCGTCCATTATCTGGGAAAAGCAGGAGGGGGAATGCGATGTTGGAAGGCACCCGCAGCGCGCGTATCTTTTTCTCTGAGATACCCTTAGACCATTTTAGTGTGCACGCAATATATTGAATTCACACAAGGAAGAAGGTAACAGAAGCCATGTTTACTCCCTCTTCCTCTTCCTCATTACATGCATCCTTCATATTGTAAGTGGACACTCTTCTTTTCGTAAAACCCAGATGATATTTCTTGGGGGTTGATGCAAGTCATGTTTGTGACCTCACCGTGTGACCTTCCACCATCTATCTCACCTTGCTTAGTTACATAAACTTTGCTGTTGTGATACACGAGTTCTCGGCTCGGTACTTTGTAACTATGCCCGCCCGCCGTTATCCAAGCCCACCATCATCTCTTCTCTCCCAAACACCATTGGCTATAGAAGGTGAGCAAGTAAGGTAGGTCATCGTGGTTCCGTCTCGCCGGGAAAGTTTGCAGCTAACTTTTAGATATAGATGATGGAACCGTTTGAGTTGGGATCGGTTCGTTCGGGGAGGCGTCATCTTTGTCCCTGCCTCTAAACTCTTTGTTACCTTAGTCTATGATGGCGTGCTCCAGTGCTTCGTGCACATCAGCGCAGACTGATTATTAACATACTTCATCTAACCTTTCTGTCGAGGTCACTCATACCTTAAGGTATGGCAGGATTGACGTTGGTGGTGATGGCGAAGTTTTATTTGCTAGTTACCATTGATGGATTGGCTTCATCCATCCATCCATCCCCCCCCCCCCCAACTGCTACACTACCTCTTCAAGATCTGTCTGATTGGGATGAATTCACCATACAGCTTCCCTGCAGTGTCGAAGGACCCTGACAAACCGAGGAGATAGTTATTCACTGACCGTGTGCGCCAAACCCCGAAAGTCCGGATCAACCTCCGCCCCTCCTGCGAGAGCCTGTCAAAGATCCCAGCAGAGAGACGTGTTCATATCAAATTACCAACAAGCATTGGTCAAAGCTCTGTACTTTGTCTGGTGGCCAGCTTGCAGACCTTATATATTCTCTGGGAGTAGGCCCTCTCAATTGTTATTGCTCCTCTTGTTCTCTCTCGTCATTCCACTTCTCGGTAAACAAGAGACGCCACCCGCATCTGTCGGGTCCCAATCCCAGATCGTGGTGTAATCTTGTGCACCGGCTGGACCCGTTTGAATTGCTCCCACAGCCGGTCAGCTTTCCATCTTTACCATGAAACCCAGCACTTCGACCAAAGTTGGCCATGGCCTCGCCAAAGCCCTGGGCATTAAGCTCCAGTACCGAAACCCTACCGGTCAGAGCGGGCTGTCAAGAGGAGAGTCGGTTTTCTCCGTATCAACGGCGGATACCTACGTCGAAGACGAGCCTCACTCACTCGAATGGATTCGTGACGTCTTACCTACCGGTCCAGGCTTGTTGCGATATTTGTACAACTTGTTCCCTTTTCTGCACTGGATTGATCGCTACAACGTCCAATGGCTAATTGGAGATCTCGTCGCCGGTAAGCATGATGTGAATGTCTCTTGCGACTGGGCATGTGCTGACTGAGTTGTATAGGCATCACTGTCGGAGCTGTTGTCGTTCCCCAGAGCATGGCGTATGCTCTACTGGCCCAGCTTCCTCCTCAATTTGGTCTCTACTCGTCATTCATGGGTGTTCTGATCTACTGGTTCTTTGCTACATCGAAAGACATCACCATAGGAGTAAGTCACGCTTCTTGTGAGAGCAACAATCATGCTAATATGTCATCAGCCTGTCGCTGTAATGTCGACTGTCACCGGCAACATTGTCAGCAAAGTGGAGCGGCTTGATCCCAACATTCCTCCCCACGTTGTTGCATCCGCGTTGGCAGTCGTTGCAGGGGCCATCATTTGCTTCATCGGGCTTCTTCGTTGCGGATGGATCGTTGACTTCATCTCCTTGACCGCCATCTCTGCGTTCATGACCGGCTCGGCCATCAACATCGCCGTTGGCCAAGTACCCGCGTTGATGGGTATCACTGGTTTCTCCACCCGAGACTCCACCTATCTGGTGGCAATCAACACTCTCAAAGGTCTTGGGAGGACTAAGCTTGATGCGGCCATGGGCTTAACTGCGTTGCTGATGCTCTACATGATCCGGAGTGCTTGTAACTGGGGTGCTAGGAGAATGCCGGAGCGCCGAAAGATGTTCTTCTTCTTGGCTACTCTGAGAACGGCTTTTGTCATTCTCCTTTATACTATGATTAGCTGGTTGGTGAACAGAAACCACCGGGACGCACCGCTTTTCAGGATCCTGCGCGATGTGCCTCGAGGTGCGATGCCAGAATTCGTTGCAGCATGACTTTTCACTAATCAGCTTGTAGGCTTCCAAAACGCTGCCGTACCCACCATCAACAGAAAAATCATCAGCCTCTTCGCGAGGGAGTTACCAGCTTCCGTCATTGTCCTGCTGATAGAGCACATTGCTATCTCGAAAGCTTTTGGGCGAGTCAACAACTACTCGATCGATCCTTCACAGGAACTGGTCGCTATCGGAGTTACGAATCTGCTCGGCCCATTTCTTGGAGCATATCCAGCAACAGGATCTTTCTCCCGTACAGCGATCAAGTCCAAAGCTGGTGTCCGTACACCATTTGCGGGTGTCATTACTGCCCTCGTGGTTCTCCTCGCCATCTACGCGTTACCCGCCGTATTCTTCTACATCCCAAGCTCGAGTCTAGCAGGTGTAATCATCCACGCCGTGGGCGACCTGATCACGCCTCCGAATGTTATCTATCAGTTCTGGCGCATATCCCCGCTGGAAGTCTTCATATTCTTCGCCGGCGTCTTTGTCACCATCTTTACTAATATCGAAAATGGAATTTACGTAACTATCTCCATCTCAGTCGCTATCCTTCTGTTCCGCGTCGTCAAAGCCCAAGGACGATTCCTCGGAAAAGTCAAGATTCACTCCGTCGTGGGCGATCATCTGCTCAACGATGAAGGCAAGCATGGAACCGTGCCTCGACGAGGACCTTTCGACGGCAACGATCCAGACAACTCAGCAAGAAACATCTTTCTACCCATAGATCACCAGGATGGATCCAATCCACAGATCGAAGTTGACTCGCCATATCCAGGAATTTTTATCTATCGATTCTCCGAAGGCTTCAATTACCCGAACGCCAACCACTACCTCGACTACATGGTTGCAACCATCTTCAAGGAAACCCGCCGAACAAACATGTCCTCCTACGGCAAACCCGGCGTAAGTCCCCACCTCCCAACATCCCGTTCCAGACAGAACCCCCGAAACTGACCCAACCACCTCACAGGACCGCCCCTGGAACGACCCCGGCCCACGCCGCGGCAAAGCTCCAACCAACCACGACGAGCGGCCAACGCTCAAGGCCATAATCCTCGACTTCAGCTCCGTCAACAACGTCGACATCACCAGCGTCCAACACCTCATCGACGTGCGCAACCAACTCGACCGCTACGCCTCGCCCGACAAAGTCGACTGGCACCTCGCCTGCATCAACAACCGCTGGACGAAACGGGCCCTCGCGTCCGCAGGCTTCGGCTACCCGGCCCCGATCGACGAAAATTCGGTCGTGTTCCAGCGCTGGAAACCCGTCTTCAGCGTCGCCGAAATCGGCGGCTTCGACAGTCCCGCTGAAGCCGCCGAGGCTCGCGAAAACGAAAAGGTCTTGCGCAAACAGCGCACCAAGGATCTGGAAGGCGGTCTGTCGCCCTCCACTTCTGCAACTGGGCGTGATGGACTTCGCAACGACGGCGACGATATCGCTGCGCAGACGAGCTCCGGCAGTACTAGTGCTACCGACCGCTCGGACGATTTGGCTAAGGAGTTGGATGCTAGTAAAGCGTATAGCAAGAATTGGAATGATGCGACGAGGGTGGCGGTCGTGCATGGGTTGAATAGGCCGTTATTCCATATCGATTTGACGAGTGCGTTGCAGAGTGCCATTGCTAATGTTGAAAGGAGGGGTGGGGAGGCGGTTGGTGGGAAGTAGTACGGGTAGGAAGCGGTGATGGTGTTTTTGTTGGTGGAATTGGTCGATGGAGGGGGTTTGGTGCTGGTATCTATTGTGACAGCGATGGTGGGCATGCTTCGTGTTTTCTAGAGGCGTGGTCTCTGGCTTACATATAAAATCTGGAGCGGTCTAAGGACGATTGTGCATATTAGAATTGATGAGTAGTAGAGATAATATATACCCTACGCATTGTCACACTACATCGATCAGACCTCACGCCGCAACATCAATGATCTTTGTGACAGATCGCTCGGCTTGCCTCCATTCTAATCTACCCTACGCTAAAGTACCTGCATAGAAACATACACGGCGCAAGCAGGTGCGCAAGACCAGGTTGAGTTCCGAATGTCCACCTTCCAAAGAAAACTCCACACTCGAGTTATCCTGCACATCCGTTCTCAACGAGCTCGACTACAAAAATGCATCGGCCGGCAGAGTCATCCTCGCAGACTCGAACGCCTTGGCCGCATCCTCCAGACTCCAACCACTTTGCTCGAGACACATGGCCGAATACTCGAGCGTCATACCAGTAGCCTTGCTGAGTTGCAAGACCATCGTCTCTTTCAGAACTTGCTCTTCCGATTTGCTAGGCGCAGGGCTACCGAAGTCGGCGGGAACGAGCAACTCTGGTTGTTGTTGGTGGTGGTGATTTTGCTGATTCGGTTGCTGATACTGAGGATTTAAGGGATTGGTAACCGGAGACGGCGACTGGGCAGATGTGCCGATGTCCCCAGGTTCGGGCGCCCAGGCGGCGGAGCCGCCCCAAGCTCGAAGCGTAAGAATGTCGCTGACGACTCGGATGCCTCCGATACCAGAGCCCGGACCGATGACGAAGGTGCGATCGAAACTACGGTTCATGTTTGGTTGGCACGACTTGTCGTCGAGTTCGTAGAATTCGCCGTGCACGGTGATGGTCAGGCCGCCGACGCCGCCGGGTGATTGACCGGTGGGATCGGGGAGGCCGGGCAGGGAGTGGCATTCAATGAGCCATTTCTGTGGTTCGGCCAGGAGGTCTGGATGGAGGGTTGGCGGGAGCGAAAGCCATGCGTCACGGATAGCGGCTGTGCCGACGTAGGCGCGGGACATGCGGGCCGGGAGATGGGTGACTTTTAGGAGGTTGCGGCTCTTCTTGATATATGCGTCCCAAGCTAAAGGTTTCATCTTCTCATGCCCAGGTGGTTGTTCGGAAGCGCGAGGAGCGGATGTGTTGATGTTCAGGGAAAAGGTCGATTGCGCGTCGTAGTAGCCGTGTGCCAGCGCACTACGGTCCGCATCAAAGGCGGGGAAGAATTCTTTGATGAAGGTCTCGCCAATCGAGGCTTCATCGCGGAAGCTGGCGGGGAGGATGGGTAGCGGGAGCCGGCCTTTGCTGACGGCTGCAATGGCTTCGTCCGAACGGACCTGGGTACCGTTCAGAAAGCGTAATGCTGGGTACCATTTGAGGAGGTCGTCTTTATGTGTAGGTAAGCTGGCGTCGATTGGATTTCCGGTGAGAACCAGATGATCAAGGTGGCGGAACTTCCATCGCCAGCCTTCGATCGAACGAAGGTCTTTGATTTGGTTGTTTGAAAGGTCAAGGTTCTTAAGGTCGGGAAAAGTCTGAGCAAGACTTGTGACTGACTTGATGTCCGAGAGCATATTGTCGGCCAAAGTGACACTGACAACTGCGTCACGCTTCTGCTGAGCGGAGGCGAAGATCAAGTCGCACACTTTCATCAATGCTGGGAAGAATTTGGATTCGGTTGTGACCGTGGCAAACATGCCCATCTCAACAAGCTCGGGGTCTTTGCCGAGCGAGGAAAGATTCAAGAGCTTGAGCTCTGAATCGTATCGTCGGTTGAGTATCGCAGTCATCTTTTGCCTTGTATTCAGGACAGCTTCAGAGGCCTCGGAAACCGGTGGACTCTTGGTTTGCTTTCCAGATCCGACTCTTTCTTCGATTGCAAGTGCAGCGCCTGCGAACATGAATGTATTTAGACGTAATATTTTGCTCGAATCCTCTGGCTTTACGAAGACGATCAATGCATCACCTTCAGTCCGAGACTACACAATGTTAGTAAGGCATGGGGACCTTGGAGTGCAAGTCACCCAGCGCGGTAGCATCAAACATCGGGATTCCGCGGTCGTCGTTCTGAGATATTGGCTTGAAACGAGAGTGGACCGGAGACGTCGAAGTTGCGAAAACGCTGGGAACCGGCGGAGCGTGACGTTCAACATACCTTTATTATCCTCACAGCTCGTGCGTCGGGAGCCATTGCCTTCCGTTCCAGGAAAGCCAGGAGGTCACCAACACCCCCGTCCGGGTTTGAAGCTGCTTTACTTCCTCTCCAGCCCGTGACACTAATCTGATGCAAAGCTTCTCTTTTGTCCTGTCCTCTTCCCTGGCTTGCAGCTTCGCGTATGATTTTTGACAAGTTGAGACCAGTTCTTGAACCCTTGATTGTTGCGGCTTCAGCACCCGTACTGCGAAGAATAGCTTTCTGCGCCGCATCGGAGCCAATTCCACCTCTTAACGCGCCTTGTCCGCCACGAACAGTTGCTGCGTCAGACCTCCGTTCGTGATTAGTACCTCGTGCACGACCCCCGCGGCCTCTGCCATTCCCAGCTACGCCCATCTCCAGGTCTCCATCTTGGTCGACTTTGACAAGCCCGTTGCGACGTTTATGAATTCCGGCTCGGGTGGAGAGGCGAGGATTGCTAGTCTTGCTGGCACGAGCTCCTCGAGGGCCTTTCGGCCCTGCTGGTGGCGTTGGATTTGGTTGGACCATGTTTAGGTTGCAATGATCGCAGCGATTGGGTCGTGTTAGGCCGTACCACAGCTGAACCTGTGGCCTTCTTTGGGGCCGGTGAGCTAAAGAGATTAGGTGGTTTAGGTAGTTGTGGATCGGTTCAACGATCGTGGATGGTCACGAAGACTGGTGAAGATGAAGTGTTGTAGATTCCAAAAGAATGTGGGCTTAACAATAAGGTCGGCCAAAAGAGTGAATGGCCAGGCTGAAGTGGCAGTGACACACAAGCGAAAACCAGGCAGCTCTCAAGCTCACAAACCCAAACCCTTCTTCGAGACTCGACCGTATGGCGAATAGTCATATGCTGTATCTCCAACGTTACGAAAGATTACAACGTTGTGGTGGTTGATGTGGGTGGAGGAGAGTCATAAGAAGGAAGCTGATGACAAAGCGTGGGGAGCTCTTTGTGCGGAGCTTGCCGAAGCACTTTCCGTGCCATACTAATTCACATAGAGACCGACTCGATCGGCTCTCGACCAATCAGAAGCTTAAGTGGAAGCAATTTGTAGATGTGGCCTCTCCGTGATGGTGATGATGATGATTAGGGCAAACAAAGCAAAGGATTGAACGACATTGACTGTCGATGAATCCTAGTTCTTATATTCCCTCACTTTAATCTACAATGTACTCATAAATTTACTCAAATCTATACTGCAGATCTCAGCTTTTCCATTGAGCGAAAGACTTTCTGCGCGAGGCTAGCCAGGCCTACCTCAATAAGGACAGCTCTGCTGGAAGATTCGAGGCAGCATGCCAGCAAAATCCCGTTTCACACGTCTTGATGCATTCACCAAGACTGTTGAGGATGCGCGCATACGGACTACCTCAGGGGGGATCGTTACGATAGCTTCATTGCTTGTCGTACTTTACCTAGTATGGGGGGAATGGTCAGACTACAGGCGGATAGTGGTGCATCCGGAGTTGATAGTGGATAAGGGGCGAGGTAAAGACCTACAGAGAGGATGTCCGACTGCGATACGAGGCTCATTTTGTTTCGATTAGGAGAGAAGATGGAAATACACCTCAATATATCTTTCCCCCGAATACCTTGTGAACTTCTCACTCTCGATGTCATGGATGTTTCTGGCGAACAGCAGACGGGTGTTATGCACGGCGTCAACAAGGTTAGATTATCACCGGTCAACGAAGGTAGTCATGTCATAGATTCCAAGGCGTTGGACCTGTCTGTCCTCCCATATATCCGTAGTTTTTCAAATGCTAACCTGCGTGTCAGACACTCCGCAGAAAATGTAGCGGCTCATCTCGATCCTACTTATTGCGGTGGCTGTTACGGAGCTCCATCTCCTCCGAACGCCCTAAAAGCCGGCTGTTGCAATACGTGTGAGGAGGTGCGCGAAGCATACGCTTCTGTTTCCTGGGCCTTTGGCAGAGGTGAGAATGTTGAACAATGCGAGCGAGAAGGCTATGCGGACCGCCTCGATTCGCAACGAAAAGAGGGATGCAGAATTGAAGGTGCGCTGAGGGTCAACAAGGTTATTGGCAACTTTCACGTGGCGCCTGGTCGAAGTTTCAGCAATGGCAACATGCACGTGCACGACTTGAACAATTACTTCGAGAGTCCTGTTGAGCATGGGCACACTTTCTCACATACCATTCATCATCTACGGTTTGGTCCACAATTACCTCCCGAGGCCGCAAAGAGGGCGGCAGCGAAGAATGTGGTCTTGTCAGATCACCATCTGAACCCACTGGACGACACCCAGCAACTTACGAATGACCCCGCATACAACTACATGTACTTTGTGAAAGTAGTGTCAACTTCTTACCTGCCGCTTGGTTGGGAAAAGAAGGCCGCTGCTGGCTACGGGACCGCTAGTGATCTTCCGCACGATCTTTTGCCTATAGGAGCTCACGGTTATGGATTTGATGGCAGTGTTGAAACACATCAGTACTCGGTGACGAGTCACAAGAGAAGTCTGAGTGGCGGTTCAGATGCTCAAGAAGGGCACAAGGAGAGACTACATGCACGAGGAGGCATACCTGGGGTTTTCTTTTCTTATGTAAGACAATGGAATGATGCTCTGAAAATTTCTGCTTGCTGACCTTCCCAGGATATATCACCCATGAAGGTGATCAACCGTGAAGAGCGCACCAAGACTTTCGCCGGTTTCTTGACAGGTGTCTGCGCGGTGATTGGCGGTACCCTAACTGTTGCAGCGGCCATCGATAGAGGAGTCTATGAAGGAGCATTGAGGGTGAAGAAGATACATCAGCAATAATTTAACACTTACCTGTACGGCCATTGTGTACGATAGTCTTCAAGACAACCCATGGAACGGGACTCCCTAATGGATACAAGCAAAAAAACTGATCTCGGAAACCACTCGAAAGAGATGCCATGGATGGGCTGCTGATACCATAGGAATTGCGCCAAAATCGTACACTCGTATCCAAGCTTGTCCCGGGCATAGTACTACTGCTTAGCAGCCTCTGCCTTCGCAACGTCAACGTGCCCTTCGAGATCCGTGCCCACCACTCTTTCCAACACGAGCACAAAGATCTTCCTCTTCTTTTCATCTTCGTCCATTTCATCCATCTCGTCAAGCTTCAGCTTGGTCCACTTCTGGTCTATTAGCCCTTTCAGTTCCTCGGCCGAGCCTGGTAACCCTATTTTCTCAGCCGCAGACAGACTTCTCTGATCGGCAAAGGGATATGCTTCGGGCCAGAGCGCCTGAACGCGCCTGATAAAGATATCCAAACCGGTTTTTCCAAGGCCTTTAATCAAGCCCCTTAGCAACTCTCGCTCCTGGCAGCCTATCAGTCGCTCCATTGATGCCGATGAGGGTCATTGTCTATTGTACCTTATACACATCATGTTCAGCTTCCGTTCGAACTTTCTCAAGCGACACATCATCCTCGCCCTCTGCAAATCGCTCCAGCACCACATCCGCCAAGCCTCCTAGCTCTCGAGCTGTCTTATCTTTGTGCTGCGTCCGCGCATCCCACAGGGCTTGATGTCTCTTTTCCTCTCCCGCATCGTGGATTGCTTTTGGCGTGTTGAAATTGTATGGCTCGTTGAAGATTGTCCGGATCGTGCGCACGCCCAACCTGTGGCTAATGGGTCGGCTTAACACCACGGCGCATACAAGCTCTTCGAAGGGGCTAAGGTCCAAATTGAAGTAGGTTTTGAGGTTTGATCCGTGTTTTGCAAGGTCTCCAATCTCGTCTTTGGGGTGGCATAGGTCGGTTGCGGCTGGGGAAATGAGGAACTGTAGCATTTTGGTCTGGTCAATAACTGTGACTTTCGAGGCACCGCGACCTGAGCGGCGTGGGGCTTTGTTTGGAGCCGAGCTGGAAGCAGGTGTGGCTTTACGTTTTGAGGGTAGAGTGGAAGAAGATCCATCTGCGACGGTCTCTTTCTTCGCAGTCTCGATGTTTGGTCCCTTTTTGGCCCGACCGTCTGTCGTTTCCTCCTGCTTGGACAATTGCGCTTTGGACGCTCTGGTGCTGTCAGTGGTGGAGGTCGCCTGCTTTGATTTGGACTTTCTAGGCGGCATAGCGTGCTGTTTGATTTATGCTTCTGAATAAGGTCTGTAAATCAATGTCAATCTTATGGTCATGTATACAGTGAAGCTATGGCCGAGGGGCCGCCTTATGAGGTCTTTCGAGCTCGAAAGCTTATTCTTTTAGCGCAACGCGAAAACCAACGCGACAGCTCCATGCCAGCCTCTCCGAATTGAATCTCATTCAGTGCCTTTGCTGATTATTGCTAATGATCCCCAATTGCCCGTTTATCTTGACAGCTCGGTGGTCTGTTCACCGTCCTCTTGTTCTGCCCTCACCATCACGTCCATTGCTGGACCTGTAAAGCTCGATTCCATACCGAGGATGACCACCTCCCCCACTAAACTCACCTCTACTCCTTACCTCCCACCCATCAATCTACCCTCCACACTACAGCCCTCATCACCTCGGGCGCATCGTACGATACGTCGGCTTCAATCAGCGCAAACGCTATCCTCTAACACTTCGAGCGCTAACACTCCATCACTCATCTCGCAACAGCGCCAGCAGCAACAGCAACGCCATGTTGGGGGCACTCTGAAAGAGCCCGTGACAAACCAGAATCTACCCATACCGCCTTCGAGAACACATCACCGCACCCGATCGAATAGCGATGCAGCCGTTACCAATGTATCAAGCGGTGGACCTACACCACGTCGGACTGCTGCAGCAAAGAGAGTTCTTGCGCCGACCCTCTCAGCAAAGCACCAACTTGACACGCTAATAAAGGATGGCCCACCTCGGGGAGATCTTGTAGAGGGGCTGCGGGATATGAGATTCTTCGTTCTCTCCGATGGAGTGGACTCTGACCACGACGGCATGGTACGTCAAAACGCGCTAGGCTGAAGGTGCAAAGCCATGCTCAAAACTGTGATAGTCCTCACTGAGAATCTACGTCTGGCTCATCCTACTTCACGCTCCACCTCTCGCTACAGACCACTACCTTGACCTAATCCATCGCGGACCATCTCCAGCCTACGCTAAAATCCGAAACGACACCTTCCGTACCCTAGCAACTGACCCCCTGTTCAAACGGCGTGTAAGTGAAGCGTCTCTGATACGTCTGTTGAACGCTGTTGCATGGCGATTGCACGATGCGAAAATCGAACGTAATAGCGAATCGACCAGATCCATAAACACCTCCAACGAAGAGGGAAGCCCCGAGATGCAGACAGTTCTACCAGCCCGAAAACAGCCCGGCCCATCAACGGCCACGACAGAAGGATCCGAAGCCGGCGCTACCGAACCGGGCATCTACGTTCAAGGCATGAATGTTCTTTGCGCCCCTTTTCTCTACGCCGCCCGCAGTGAAGCTGAAGCCTTCGTCGCCTTCCACCGTTTTGTGACGCGGGAATGTCCCGGCTATATCCGCGGAGCCATGGACGGCGTGCACAAAGGCCTCGCTCTCGTTGACCGTTGCCTGGCGATAGTTGACTACAAGCTTTCCGACTACCTACACTCTAAGGGGATGCACGCTGAGCTCTACGCTTTTCCTTCCGTCCTCACACTGTGCGCCTGCACACCCCCTTTGCCGGAGGTGTTGCAGCTCTGGGACTTCCTGTTCGCGCATGGTGCGCATTTGAATATCCTTTGTATTGTCGCGCAGCTTGTCATGATGAGAGATACCATTCTCAGCAGTCCGAGGTAGGTTGGACTCTAAACCTATGTTCACTAGATTAAAAAGGACTTCGTGCTGACTTAGTCCGTCCGATACAGCCCTACGAAAATCCTCCGCGCATTCCCGCCGCTTCAAGCGAAGACGATCAGAG
>QQTW01000538.1_pt1 | contig 23827 bp, 28 predicted proteins | sample 1904831 | NCBI WGS metagenome assembly QQTW01 (sample SAMN09435610, study PRJNA476489) | Subsurface metagenome, whole genome shotgun sequencing project. | reverse complement strand
AGCTATTGTAACCCGTATAAACTGAGAAAAAATAACACGCCCAAAGCCAAACTGCCAAAAATTAGTAAATTCTTTTGTGCTGGCGTTAGTTTATTTACACCCAATCCGAAGCTCAGATTTTCTTGGAAACCGGACGCTGTGCCGGAGGGACCGATATTCTCAAACTGAGAAGTTTTTACTCCACACACCGGACACCGCCAAGATCCAGGCAGTTCAGTAAAAGGCGTTCCTGCATCGATAGGGTGTTTGCTGTCTCCCTTATCCGGTTCGTAAACATAGCCACAGGCACGGCATTCGTAGCGGTCTAGCACTTTGGTTTCAACAGCAGGGTCGCTCATGGCTTAGATGGTAAATTGTAGACCATTTTCTTAAATCTCTGTTAAAAATTATGACATAGGGTGCAGCTTTTCCCATAAATCAATTAGTAATTTTGTGCTGTGCCGAATTAGCAAGCGATCGCACTTGGTAAATATTACCTTTTTCTATGGTTCCCAAAAGCTAACTAAATAAAGCCAAATACTTGTTTTTACGGCAGTGGTGACAACTAGCTCGATATACTGGTACAAGTAAGTAACAAAAATATTTACAAAATAGAGCGGTAATTATAAGTGTTTGTCCTCAGTGGTTATGAATATCTACTAGGCTTTATCCTAGTCTGTAGTCTAGTTCCTGCCCTAGCTCTTTCCGCGTCCAAACTGCTCCGCCCTAGTGGTCGCAGTCCAGAAAGACGCACTACTTACGAGTCGGGTATGGAACCCTTTGGCGGCGCTTGGATTCAGTTCAACATCCGCTACTATATGTTCGCGCTGGTTTTCGTCATTTTTGACGTAGAAACAGTATTTCTTTATCCTTGGGCTGTAGCTTTTAACCGCCTAGGACTATTAGCCTTTGTAGAAGCTTTAATTTTTATTGCAATTCTTGTGATTGCCCTTGTTTATGCTTGGCGTAAAGGAGCTTTAGAATGGTCTTGAATACTAATAAGACACCAAATACTAACGAGCAGCAAGAGCGAATTATTAACCCCATCGATCGCTCTGCTGTTACTCAAGACCTATCAGAAAATGTCATTCTTACAACGGTAGATGACCTTTATAATTGGTCGAAACTTTCAAGTTTGTGGCCTTTACTATTTGGTACAGCCTGCTGCTTCATTGAATTTGCAGCATTAATCGGTTCCCGGTTCGATTTTGACCGTTTTGGTCTAATTCCGCGTTCTAGCCCCCGGCAAGCCGATTTAATCATTACGGCGGGGACGATCACAATGAAGATGGCTCCCCAATTAGTCCGGCTTTACGAGCAAATGCCCGATCCCAAGTATGTAATTGCAATGGGTGCTTGTACAATTACCGGGGGAATGTTTAGCGTCGATTCGCCTACAGCAGTTAGAGGTGTAGACAAGCTAATTCCTGTAGATGTTTATTTACCTGGTTGTCCGCCTCGCCCGGAAGCAATTATTGATGCAATTATTAAATTGCGGAAAAAAATAAGCAATAATTCCATTCAAGAGCGCGGTCAAATTCAGCAAGTTCACCGCTACTACAGCACCACCCATAATATGAAAATGGTGGATTCGGTATTGACAGGAAAATATTTGCAGTCAGAAACACGCACCACTGCACCTAAAGAATTGACGGAAGGAATGGGAATGCCTGTAGCACCAGCTTTACAGCAAAAAGAAAAGGAGCAGGCATAAGTGACTGAGGAATCAAACCCCGAAACCCAAGACTCGACCACGCCCGAAGTAACTCAGATAGTAGAAGCAGGTAAAACATCGCAGTGGTTAACAAAAAATGGTTTTGCTCACGAAGCGATAGAGCGCGATCGCAGTGGGACAGAAATTCTTAAAGTTGACCGTCAGTATTTACTACCCGTTGCTACAGCGCTTTATGCTTACGGCTTTAATTACTTACAGTTTCAGTGCGGCTATGATTTAGGTGCTGGGCAAGATTTGGTTAGCGTCTATCACTTAATTAAAGTCAGCGACAACGCCGATCGCCCCCAAGAAGTGCGTGTTAAGGTGTTTTTACCCCGTAACGATCCTAAAGTGCCTTCAGTGTACTGGATTTGGAAAACTGCCGACTTCCAAGAACGCGAAAGTTTTGATATGTATGGGATTGTCTACGAAGGACACCCAAACTTGAAAAGAATTTTGATGCCGGAAGATTGGGTTGGTTGGCCTTTGCGGAAAGATTACATTTCCCCCGACTTTTACGAGTTGCAAGACGCTTTTTAGTTTTTCAGCAACTTAAAATAAACGCGATCGCATCTTGGGGTTTCAACTCCTTCTGCTGGCAAATAACCGCTAGTCTCGTACAGTTTTACAGCTTCAGCTAAAACACTAGCGGTTTCTATCCAGATTTGGTCAAAATTTCGTAAGGCGATCGCGTTTTCTAATTCTTGTAACAAATATCGCCCCAATCCCTTCCCCCTAACTATTGGTAGCAGGTACATTTTGCGAATTTCTACGGCATTTTTACCGCGATGGATTGGGTAATAAGCGCTTGTTCCTACAATGGTATTTTGCTGTTCAATTACCCAAAATTCGCCCCCAGTAGCTAAATAGCATTCTTCTACATTAATTACATCTCGATCTGCACCCGTTGGCTCCCAAGGTAAGCCGTAATCAGTCAGTACCGAACGAATTACCTCTGAAGCAAAAGTGCAATCGCGCGGTTGCCAATCTCGGATTATAAAGTCTTGGTATTGGGCTTGAAACATATTAAATAGGCAATATTTGGGTGTTTAATTTTACGGGTTTGCCCCCTAAATCCCCCAATTTTGTGTAACTTAAACAAATATTGCTCCCCCAATTTTGGGGGTTAGGGGGCTTAACTATGAATCCTTGGTTCAAAGTGAGGTGTTGCTAAAATTTCGCTTTCAAAAACCGCTAATTCTTCTCGACGGTGGCTAACAACTTTACTGTCAAAATAGGTATCGGCTAACAGCCAATAAACCCCGTAATGACGAGCCTCAGATGCCATTAAATTGCGATAAAATTGCGCGAGTTCTGGATGCGGCAAATGTTCGGCCAGTAATCCCAATCGCTCGTGACTGCGGGCTTCTATTAAACCAGAAACTAATAAGGAATCTAATAGGCGATTCGGCTCTTGGTGACGAATTTGGGTTTTTAACTTAGCACCGTAGGGCGGTGAGGAGAGATGACTTAAAGAAATACCGCGTTTTTCTAGCCATTGGTTGACTAGCTCAAAGTGTTCTAGTTCCTCACGGGCGATCGCTGTTAGTTTACGAACCAAGAGTGTATGGGAAGGATAGCGAAACATCAAATTTACAGCTACTCCCGCCGCCTTACATTCGCAGTGTGAGTGATCGAGCAAAATAACGTTCAAATTGGCGATCGCTTGTTCCACCCATTCCCCGCGCGTCGGCTGCTTTAAAACGTTAATCGTGGCTGCTCCTTGAGATACATTTACTGTCATAAATATTCGAGATTGTTTATGTATTTATTAAGACGGAATTACAATTAAGGGTAATGAACTTAATTTATTTTTATTTCTCGAAATTGAAGCTAAACAAGCTGTAGTAAGAATATTCAGTTATTTTAAAAAATAAGGATCGAATGGTAATGCAGGAAACAAGTAATCGTCGCATCGTCATTGGTGATGTTCACGGTCACTATAACGGGTTAATGGGGTTATTGGAAGCAATTTCTCCTGGCAAAGAAGACGAAATCTATTTTATCGGAGACTTAATCGACCGGGGGCCGCAAAGCTCGAAAGTAGTGGAGTTTGTCAAACAAAAGGCCACAGGTTGTGTATTAGGCAATCACGAACAGATGCTTTTAGATGTTGTAAGCGGCGGTGCGATAGCGGCTCAAGTACAACAATCGTGGTTATATAGTGGTGGTTATGCAACTATTACCAGTTATCCAGATTCGACTATTCCCGAAGACCATTTAGAGTGGATGAAAAACTTGCCTATTTATTTAGATTTAGGCGAGGTTTTATTAGTTCATGCTGGGGTTGACCCCAAAATGCCTTTAGAAGCCCAAACTTCCGATCAGCTTTGCTGGGTACGAGATGAATTTCACAGCATGGCAGAACCTTACTTTAACGATAAGTTAATTGTGATTGGTCATACGATTACTTTTACTTTACCTGGCGTAACTCCAGGTAAACTTGCCCAAGGACAAGGCTGGATTGATATCGATACCGGAGCTTATCACCCTAAAAGCGGGTGGTTGACAGGATTTGATATTACAAACAATCAAGTATACCAATTCAACGTTCATCAGCAACGCAGCCGAATTTTGACATTGAAAGAAGCAGTAACAAGTATTGAGCCAACAAAAATTAGGCGCCGTTAAAGAGAACTTTTAATTTAAGGTAAGCAAATATTTATAGTGTTATCGGCAATTAGTGGGGCTGAAGCTAAGTGTGAGCAAAAATTATACTCAACGACAATACCTCCGCAGAAACTAGAAAAACGATCGCTAAACAAGCAAAACTATAAATTACACCTGAGTAGCTATTTTCTATCTCCGAACCACCTGTACGCAGCGACCAATTACTAAGCCAAAAATAAATACCTGGTACTAAAACATCGGTGCTGTAATCAAAAACTTAGTTATTTACAGGTGCAAGCTAATAAAACCTGCACCCATAACAATTACGTTAGCTTAGAGAACGAATTTGAGACTTGTAAGCATTGCTATCTAAACCATTGCCTATATTTGCCCTTTGGGGATCGATCGCGCGTTCTAGAGCCGCAACGCGATCGCGCGTGGCGGGGTGGGTACTCAAAAACGTAGGAGTAGAACCAGAGCGTAATAGCTTTTTCATAAACGAAACCATCGCCGACTCCGCATAACCCGCACGTCTTAAATTTCTTAGTCCTACTTGATCTGCCTCTAATTCATCTTTACGACTATTGGGACGACGCAACGCCAAATCTACGCCAATTTGTACCGCCGCGTTGCGATCTAAACCCGCCGCTTGCGAAACACCTTGAGCTAAAGCGCTTTCCCGCATTTGTTCGACTAAATGCTTACCTGTAATATGACCAATTTCGTGCGCCATTACACTAGCAAGTTCCGCTTCATTGTCGGCGATTCTTAACAAACCTGTATTAACGTAAACAAAACCTCCCGCCGTTGCAAAGGCATTAACGCCTTTATCGTCAACGACTTGGAAAGTAAAAGGTAGATTTGGGCGATCGCTTGTAGCTGCTAGTTTTCTGCCAATTTGATTTACATAAGCGTTAATGTCTCGGTTGCGATACAAGCGCACCTCGCGCTTTAACTGCTGGTCAATTTGCTTGCCAAGTTGCACCTCTTGGCGATCGGAAATGTTCGATAACTGAATTATTTGCACTCCTTGGCGCAGCAAATCAAATACAGAAATAGCTTGCGATGGTAAACTCGAACTTACAGTAATACCCAGCGCCACAAATACCGATAATACTGGATAAAACCAACGCCGCGAACGACCAGGTAAAGAAAAAAACTTCAACATACAACAGTAATTATGAAATGAGGACATATATCTAAACTAGACGGTGCGATCGGGCAATTGTTGCAATTAATAACGATTTTTTATCAATCGCTCAACTTACAACTGACGTTTTTCCCCTTGTCCCAGCTATGATAAGCTGTCACCAGATTAGATCGTTGTTGCTAGTTATCTAAGAAAATTTACATGGCTATTTTAGATTCTCAAGGTCGTTTATTCGGCAAAATAAATTTGCTCGATTTGGGTGCAGTTTTAGTAATTGTCTTAGTTCTCGTTGGTATCTTCTTATATCCTGGCACTTCGGGTTCGGTGGCTCAAGTTAACGAGGCAACTAAACCCGTTGAAGTAGATTTAGTAGTGCGGGGGTTGAACATTAAAGACCCAGAACAACTATTTACTAATGGATTTACTAAAGGCGGCAAAACCAATATTGTTATCCGCAATCAACCGCATGGAAACTTGGAGATTAAATCTGTTCAGCAGTTACCTAGAACCATGTTAGTAGCTCAACCTGATGGCTCTTTAAAAGAATATACCGACCCCCGACCAAATCAATTTAGTACAGATATGCTTTTGACTTTAAAAGGCAAGGCAACAATTAGACCCGATGGGCCTGTAATTAGCAATAGCAAACTAAAAATTGGCAATCCTATCGAACTTGAAGGCTTTAATTACAATTTCAATGCCACAGTCATTGATGTCCGAATTATTAACGGCAAATAACTTGCCTACGCTAATAATGGCAAAAATTGGCGAATTAAACCAATAGTGACGGCAGGTAATTCTAGTTGAGGTGTTAATCCTACATCGTCTAATTGCTGAAAAATCTTGATTGCTTCGGGATTAATCGCCGTAAAGCGCTGACCTATCTCTGGCCCTGTAAATTGAGATTTTTGTCCCCAAATAATTGCTGTCGGGGTAGTTAATTGCCCAATATAAGTAGATAAATCGAAACACAAGTCGCCGCGCACGAAAGACAGCGCCGCGTATTCTGCATTGGGTTGTTTTGCCGATTCTAAGTAAGCATCGACAATTTCCTCGTACACTCGGCTAGGACGGGCAAATTGCCGTTGTTTTAAAAAGCTGCGAATGCCGTTAGCGGTAGCAACACCCGTACTATAAAGAATGCGATCGAGGATTGGCGTACTAATTAATTGAGCAAAGAAACTGCGCGAGTAATCATTACCAAAATCCGAGAGTCCCGCCGGAGTTGTAAGAATTAACGACTTAAATAACTCAGGACGCGCGATCGCAAGTCTAATTGTAAATGCTGCCGTCAACGATGAAGCTATTACTGTTATAGGTATGCTCGAAATTTGCGCTAAAAATTCGCCAATAGTAGTTAAATAGTCATCGATTTGATAATTGCGTTCGGGATGTTCAGATTCTCCCCAACCAATTAAGTCTGGCGCGATAATTTTATACTCGCTGGCAAAGGCTGGATATACTTTCGACCATTCGTAAGCAGAAGAACCACCCCCAACACCATGCAAAAATATTAAAGTTTCGGCTGTAGCGCCATCGCTCCAAGGCTCTTTGCTATTTGTGTAATATACCATTCTGCCTAAAGACGTTAGTACAGAATCTTGATTAAATCCAAGCGGTTGAAACATTAACGCACCTTAATCTTAAATGAACTACTCAGAGCCTAATTGAGCTTTTTCTACCGTGTTATCGTTCACCCCTAAAGTTAATTGTAAAGGTGCTTTTTGAGGATAAGCTTTAACTGCTTGACGATAAACTTGGTAATTTGCAGGCAATGTTTGCACTTTGGTTCCTACGCTATAACTTAGCTGATAATCCACCGACTTAATTAGTTGCGGACTACCAGGCTTGTAAGATACTTTTTGCCGTTTTTCTATTTCGTCTACAGTGGGTCTTGGCGGTAAAGCCGCCCACCACAAGCCTTTGTCGTCGGGGCCTGTAACGGCATTTTCTGGCTTGATGCCATTTCGATTGAGTAAACATGTCGCAGCAAAAGTTTCAAAGTAAGTTAAATTATCGTTACTTTGGTTGACAAAATACTCAACTTGCCAAGTGTAAATAGTCCGCGCTGTGGCTTCATAATCTGTAGTTGTCACGGTAGAACAACTGGCAAGAAAAATTGTACTCAACAAAAAGATTAATTTGCCTCTATTGGCGATCGCATAACTCATTTAATAATTGCTAAAGTTGGGATTTGCAGTTAATTTCTGTTTATAAAATATCAAAATGCAACTGGCTCCATTTTTTCCCGTTCTCTACCGCATTTTACAACCAACGTTTCCTAACTGCCTTTGGTCTGGCAATCCTTATACTAAAGAAATTGCTTTGACCTTTGATGATGGCCCCCATCCAGTTTATACCCCCCAATTACTCAAAGTTTTGGATGATTACGCCATTCCCGCAAGTTTTTTTTGGTTAGGTGCTTGCGTCCAGCGTTTTCCCACCGTTGCTAAATCAGTATGCAATCGCGGACACCAGATTGGTTTACATGGCTACGATCATCGCTCTTTCCCTCTCCTTTCTACTGCCGAACTGCAACAAAGTTTAAAATCTACTCAAAGCGCAATTTCTACCGCTTGCGGGATAAATGGGGCAAATATCCGCGATGTTCGCCCTCCTAATGGTTTATTTACTCCCCAAACTTTAGAATTATTAACCAAGTGGCAATATCGCTCGGTAATGTGGAGTGTAGTCCCTGAAGATTGGGTAAGACCAGGAGTTAAACTTGTCGTCCAGCGAGTGCTAGAACAAGTGCAGAACGGCTCAACGATTGTTTTGCACGATGGCGCGTGTGGCGGCGCTGATGTGGCGGAAACTACTCAAATTTTGATTCCCGAACTGCTGCGGCGCGGCTATAAGTTTGTTACTATTGATAGTCTTTGGCACGATCGCAATAACTAATTAAACTTATGAGTTTTTGCTGTTTGTTGTGCAAACTTCCAAATTATTTTTGACCTATTTGTAATTCTAGATATTTATTCACTACAATAGCGAGAGAACTTCGCCTATTTGTCAAGTTCTCTGAGGTTGAAATTTGAGCAAGTGTCAGTTAACTTAGACAAAGACAGGCAAATTTAAGTTAACCCAATGATATTTTTAAGGAGCTATAGGGTGCAAAACCTCTGACTTTTAATTTGAGGTAATTTCCCCCAAAGTTCCTGTAATTTCGCTGCTTGGCAAACGATCCGAAATCCCATTTAAGGTAGAACATATTAAGCTCGATGACTGAAGACATCTATGCCTGAGCAATAAATGCTAACTATTCCACTTAAAAATCGGGAATTGATGGCAATTAAGTTAAGCAAGTTTAAAATATTAAACAAGTATGGGAGCAGCTAAAACATTCGGAGCCATTAATTTAATTGCCTCCGGGTATTACCTTGCAATCAAAAACAAGCTTAATTAATACTGTTGTAGATTTAACAATTGAAACATTAAATGCAGGCAATTTCTGTGAAACAGGCTACAATCGGAGGGGTCTTAGCAACTCCACGCATTAATAGCAGCTTTTAAAGCCACTATTAAGCATTAGATTTTATAAAAGGATAAAGTATTGTTTTAGGCAAGTACCAAAGGCGATCGCATCGATAATTTTTAATATCTATGCCCGATCTATTTGATTTTGCCCCCGACGGTACAAGCAATTACAACTCTTATTAAATAAGCTACTAGCACAGTTAATAAGAGTACGAAATAAATGTCGATAGATTGATAGTTGAATCAAGGAGCATGAGGAACGCGGCATGAACCAGGCTAACAACGTACTCGAAACCACTCAGCAGCCTGAAATCAAAACCATTAGTCAGCCTGACAACAGTTTAGGCGTTTTGATTGAAGAAGAATTTAACCCATTAGACCTAGACGAACAAGATGAATTGATAGAAATCCAGCCGGAAGAAGAAGCAAAATCTGCAAAAGTTGTCAAGTCTCGTCGTCGGGCGCAAACCAAAAAGAAGCACTATACAGAAGATTCCATTCGCCTGTATTTGCAAGAAATAGGTAGAATTCGGCTGTTAAGAGCGGATGAGGAAATTGAACTAGCTCGGAAAATTGCAGAATTGCTAGAAATGGAGCGGGCGAGAGAGAAGCTGTGCGAGCAGTTAGACCGCGATCCTCACGACACCGAATGGGCGGAAGCTGTAAAATTACCAATCAATTCCTTTCGCTATCGCCTGCATGTGGGACGACGCGCTAAAGATAAAATGGTGCAGTCGAACTTGCGTTTAGTAGTTTCTATTGCTAAAAAGTACATGAATCGCGGTCTATCTTTTCAAGACTTGATTCAAGAAGGAAGTTTAGGATTAATCCGGGCGGCGGAAAAGTTCGATCACGAAAAAGGTTATAAGTTCTCAACTTACGCTACGTGGTGGATTCGTCAAGCAATTACCCGCGCGATCGCCGACCAATCGAGAACAATTCGTTTACCCGTCCACCTTTACGAAACTATTTCCCGAATTAAAAAGACAACTAAGCTGCTTTCTCAAGAAATGGGGCGCAAACCCACCGAAGAAGAAATTGCTACCCGCATGGAAATGACGATTGAGAAGCTGCGATTTATTGCTAAGTCCGCTCAATTACCTATTTCCTTAGAAACTCCCATTGGTAAAGAAGAAGATTCTCGCCTAGGCGACTTTATTGAGTCGGACGGAGAAACACCAGAAGATCAAGTTTCTAAAAATTTATTGCGCGAAGACCTAGAGAAAGTTTTAGACGGTCTTAGCCCCCGCGAAAGAGATGTATTGCGCCTGCGCTATGGCTTAGATGACGGACGGATGAAGACGTTAGAAGAAATTGGGCAGATATTTAACGTTACTCGCGAACGCATCCGACAAATAGAAGCTAAAGCTTTACGCAAATTACGCCATCCAAATCGCAATAGTGTTTTAAAAGAATATATCCGCTAAAGTAACGGATTTTTTACTAAGATAAAACGCTGATAGCTGTAGCTATTGGCGTTTTTTTCGCAAAAAAATGACCCAGGAGATTCTTGTTATCTCCTAAGTCAGGGCTTCCTTGTCTTTGATACTTTTGTTATTCTTCCTGGGTATTACATGATGCCCCAGAAGTGCAGAAAACCTTGTCCAGAGAACAATTCAATGGCAGCAGCAGCTAAAAAACCAATCATTGCTAAACGACCGTTCCAGATTTCTGCTTGAGGCGTAAACCCGTAGCGCCAAGCGTTGCGGTCTTCCATTACTGGGGGTGTAACTACTTTGGTTGTACTTTGCATAGCTTGCATTCCTGTTAATTTATTAATTTATGTTTCCTTCTATGTAAACTAATGTAACACTCTTATTTACAATTTGTCTATGCCTTAAGTGAGAAAAGCCGATTAATCGTACCAAATTGCTTTACCTGTATCTGGGTCAAAGAAATGCAGTTTATCGGGGGTAAAAGATAGCCATAACACCTCTTGGTAAGACACTTGGCGATCGGGGGGGATGCGTACTTGCAAAGAAGCTGCATTAGTAGAATTAGTAGGACTGACGGAAAGATAGGTTTCGTTGCCCAAGGCTTCTACAAGGTCTACTTGTACTGGGAGACTTGTCGGTGCAGCCTCGCCAAGACTAAAATGCTCTGGTCTGATCCCTAAAATTAGTGGCTGGCGATCGTATTTACTTAAAGCTTTTTCCCAGACTTGGGGGAGCGTAAAGCTAAATAAAGGGTGAGAAATTCTTAAAGGCGATTGAAACTCCACATCTAAAAAATTCATGGGTGGCGAACCAATAAATTCAGCGACAAACTTAGTTGCGGGGCGGTTGTAGAGTTCTAAAGGACGAGCCACCTGTTGTAATTGCCCTTGGTTCATGACTGCGATGCGATCGCCCATTGTCATCGCTTCGGTTTGGTCGTGAGTGACATAAATCGTTGTCGTCCCTAATTGGCGCTGTAACTTTACTATTTGGGCGCGAGTTTCGGCGCGGAGTTTGGCATCTAAGTTAGAAAGCGGTTCGTCCATTAAAAAAACTTGCGGATTGCGAGAAATTGCCCGACCTAAAGCCACGCGCTGCTTTTGACCGCCAGAGAGTTGCTTGGGTAGTCGATGGAGTAAAGCTTCAATTTGTAGTAAAGAAGCAACATTTTTTACTCGCTTATCTACTTCTTGTTCGCGATCGCTCAAGTAACGTAAAGGTGCAGGGAACCGCCGCGTCATCCCACAGAGAGCATTTTCAGCCCAACTTGACAAATCCTCATTTTGTCCTACCCCACGACGCAGCCCAAAAGCAATATTGTCATAAACAGTCATGTGGGGATAAAGAGCGTAGCTTTGAAATACCATTGCAATATCCCGCGCCTTGGGTGGCAAATCGTTGACTAAGGTATCCCCCACCCAGATATTGCCCCCAGTCATTTCTTCTAATCCTGCAATTAGCCGCAACAGGGTACTTTTGCCGCACCCAGAAGGGCCTACCAACACTATAAATTCTCCATCGGCCACCGTAAGATTAATGCGTCGTAAGACGTTGACGCTGTGCAAATCTGGCGAGGCTTCCTCAACCGAGACAATTAAAGGTTGGGCGGCTACGGGGACAATAGCTTTTTCTGCTTTAGCAACGCTAGGAAAGCTTTTATAAATGTTTTCTAAAACAACCTGTGCCACGAGCTTTTTTTTATAAGTGCAATTTCATTCGACAATGGCTTTTAATGCCATTGCCTGACTTTACCGCAATTTAACAAAAACAGAAAATTAGCCAAGGGCGATCGCATTAATTCTCATCAAGAAAAGTCTAAGCAAGTTTGCCTTTTCTGGCGCAAGCCGCCTTGAAAGCTATTAGCTTACCAAACCAAGATTAATATGGCGCTGCGGCTTTTGTATTAAGTCAAGGGCGGTAAAACTGTAACACTTACAATTTTTTCATCGCCTTTAAGTTCGCTAAGGCGACTTCCCGTACCTTCTTTTCCTGTAACACTAATAGCACTTGCAGGGAACTGTAATAAGCGTTGATTGGTCGTTACCGCCAACATTGCTGAACTTGGAGCCAAAATTAAACTCACTAGGCCATCAAACTTACTCGTAAAAGATATTGCCTGAGTTCCAATATCGCCACGATTACCGCGTCGCACCGAACGCAGCGGCATTTGTTTGGCGTATCCTAGCTGAGAAAATAGTAATAAATTCTCCTCCACATCAGCACCCGTAACGCAACCAACTAATTTTTCATTTTTTCTCAATCGCAAAGCTTGCAAGCCTACTGCCGTCCGTCCTAAAATTGGCAACTGCTCGTCATCTACTCTAAATCTGAGCAATCGTCCGCCCGCCGTAGCTAAAATCGCATCTTCTCCCATTCCGGTAATTCGACACGCTAACAGGCTATCTTCATCTTTAAACTTAATTACTGTCAAACCGCGACCGCTTAAACCAGCTAAGTCCTCTAAAGCTAAACGTTTAATTCGCCCCAGCCTTGTCAATAAAACCATTTGCGCTGAGGCTAATTTATCCGGTAACACAAATTGACTAACTAAGCTTTCTGTCGTATTGGGCAACAAACTAATCAACGGCGCACCTCGTCCCGTTGCCCGCCCCGATAACAATGGCACGTCTTGCACTTTAACGGGATAAACCTTCCCGCCACTGGTTAGCACTACTAAGTCTTGATTGGTATTAGCCGTTACTAGCTGCACCACACAATCATTATCTACCGTGCTGTTAGACTTTTTCCCTGCCCTTTGATTACTTACTAATCGGCGGACATAGCCGCGTAAAGTAAATTCTACAACCGCCGCCTCGCCCTTTTCTTCTCTTTGGGCATTCTCTGCGTCACGACGGTTGTTGTTTTCTGTTTCCTGGCGTAACTTCTGCTCATCTAAAAATCGAGTCCGCCGCTCATCTCCATACTTGCGTTTGAGACTGCGTAAATCTTTTTTTAACGCCTTTAGTAACTCGCTGCGATCGCTTAATAACCTTTGCAAGCTGGCAATTTCTTTGCTTAATCGCTCAAATTCGGCTTGTAAATTCTGTTTTTCTAAACCCGTCAATCGGCGTAAAGGCATTGCCAGCACGGCATCTGCTTGAACTTCACTTAGTTCTATTTGACTTTGCAGTGCCATTTTTGCCGTACTTCCGTCGGTCGATTGGCGCAAAATTGCAATTACTTCATCCAGGCTTGCCAAGGCTTTATTTAACCCTTCAACAGTATGAATTCGCTCTTGCGCTTCCTCTAATTGGTAGGAGTAGCGACGCAGCAGAGTTTGTTCGCGAAATTTTAAAAACTCCTCTAATAATTGCCGCAAACTTAATTGGCGCGGTTGTCCTTCGACAATTGCCAGCATAATCGCCCCGAAATTGATTTGCAAGGCGGTTTGCTGGTAGAGATTTTGCAGTACAGAATGGGGGTTAGCATCTCGCCGCAATTCTATTACTACTCGCATCCCTTGGCGATCGCTCTCATCGCGAATATCGGAAATTCCTTCTAGCTTTCCTTGGTTTACAAGTTCTGCCATTTTCTCAATCCAAGCGGCTTTATTTACTTGGTAAGGCAACTCCGTTGTCACAATTGCCGTTCGCCGTTTGCTACTTTTTGTCGCCGCGATTTCTTCAATCGCCGCTACTCCGCGCAAGACAATACTTCCTTTTCCTGTAGTGTAAGCGTCTTTAATTCCACAAGTCCCGACTATTTCACCCCCGGTGGGAAAATCTGGGCCTGGAATTAACTCTAATAGCTTGTCTTCTGATAATTCCGGTCGCTCAATTAAGGCAATTAAACCATCAACTATTTCTCCCAAATTGTGCGGCGGAATATTTGTCGCCATCCCGACGGCTATCCCCGCGCAGCCATTTAATAGTAATAAAGGTAGTTGGGCGGGTAGTACCGTAGGTTCTTGCTGAGAACTATCAAAATTACTCACAAATTCGACAGTTTCTTCGCCAATATCTGCCAGCATTGCCTCGTGACTAATAGAAGATAGCCGAGTTTCGGTATACCGCATTGCGGCCGGAGGATCGTTGTCTACCGAACCAAAATTGCCGTGTCCTGCTAAGAGGGGGTAGCGGCTAGAAAAATCTTGTACTAACCTGACCAAAGCTTCATAAACCGATTGATCTCCATGAGGGTGATACTTGCCCAGTACGTCCCCAACTACGCGCGCGCACTTACGATAAGGGCGATCGGGGGTTAATCCCAGTTCGTGCATAGCATACAATATCCGCCGATGCACGGGCTTTAAGCCATCTCGCACATCTGGCAATGCCCGCCCAACAATTACACTCATGGCATATTCAAGATAAGACCGTTGCATTTCTGTATGCAGGGCGGTGGCGATCACCTGTCCCGTAGAGAGAAGGTTTAATTGTTTTGCCATGAGATTTTCCTGTCTAGAGATAAAATAAATGTGTAAGTAAAAATTAAGAAGTTGATTGAATTATTTTTAACAATTTACTAGCGCAAGTTGTTAGGTCATTGACGAGAAGATGAACTTGTTCGCAGCAAGAATAAATAAATTTATCTACTTTTTTTTTGAGGATGCGTTAATTTTAGTCATAGCTTTAAGATTTTTAACTACCCATATTTAATAGCTTGCACTCCCTAAAGTATGAAAACTGTTTTGATTGTGGAAGACGATCCGATCAATGCGCGAGTTTTTGCCAAAATTTTGACGAAACGAGCAGGCTTAGAGGTGAAGCACACTGAAAATGTGGATGAGGTAATCCAGATTGCCTTAGACAAGTTAGCAGACATTGTTTTGATGGATGTTTCTCTGACTCGCAGTGTTTACCAAGGTAAATCTGTAGATGGGATCAAAATCACCCAAATATTAAAAGCGAACCCTCAAACCGCTTCAATACCCGTGATTTTAGTTACCGCCCACGCTATGGAAGGCGATCGCCATAGTTTTTTGACCCTTAGTGGTGCAGATGGCTATATTTCTAAGCCTGTAGTTGACCATCAAGATTTTGTCGATCAAATTATGGCGCTATTGCCATCCGATTAACTTTACTTAGTAGTGCAATTGTACTATAGAGGTGAGCAAGCGATCGCGCCTTGCTAGTAAAAACAAAGTTAAATAAAGCCCCCAGTCCTTAGGGACAGGGGTTGGGGGCTTAGACAAAATAACTAAAACCTCAACGACGACACTAAAGGCTCGACATAACTTCCCGCGCAGCCGCTAAAGTTTGCTCGATATCAGCCTCCGTGTGGGCCACCGAACTAAACCCGGCTTCAAATTGTGAAGGAGCTAAATAAACACCGCGCTCTAACATGCCACGATGGAAACGGCTAAACTTGCTTAAGTCCGATTTTTTCGCATCTTCATAGTTGTGTACGGGGCCTAGGGTAAAAAATAAACCAAACATCCCGCTAATTTGACCGACACAAACATCTTGATGAGTATCCGTGGCAATTTTTTGCAATCCATCGGTCAATTTTTTAGTAATTTGGTTTAAATACTCGTAAGTTCCAGGCTTTTGCAACAATTCCAAAGTTTTAATCCCCGCCGTCATTGCTAAAGGATTCCCGGAAAGCGTCCCCGCTTGATACATAGGGCCAGAGGGGGCAACCATAGACATAATATCTCGACGACCGCCATAAGCGCCTACAGGCAAACCACCGCCGATAACTTTACCCAAAGTAGTCAAGTCCGGCGTAACTCCAAACTTTTCTTGAGCGCCGCCGTAAGCAATCCGAAAGCCAGTCATTACTTCATCAAATACTAGCAATGCGCCATTTTCCCTCGTGAGTAAGCGCAGACCTTCTAAAAATCCAGCATCGGGAGCAATAAACCCCGCATTTCCTACTATTGGTTCTAAAATTACTCCAGCAATTTGCTCCTGATGTTCGGCAAATAAAGCTTTAACTGCTTCAAGATCGTTGTAAGGGGCGGTTAAAGTATCGGCTGTTGTCGATTTTGGTACGCCAGGGGAATCGGGTAAACCTAAAGTCGCAACCCCCGACCCAGCTTTAACTAAAAACATATCCGCATGACCGTGATAGCAGCCCTCAAATTTAATAATTTTGTCTCGTCCGGTGTAGGCTCGCATCAAGCGCAGAACTGCCATACAAGCTTCTGTGCCGGAATTGACAAAACGTACCATTTCAATACTGGGAACGGCGTTAATTACCATCTCTGCAAGGACGTTTTCGAGGACGCAGGGCGCACCAAAGCTAGTACCTTTTTCTAAGGCGGTTTGCAAGGCGCTAATTACCTCCGGGTGGGCGTGACCGCAAATAGCCGGGCCCCAACTACCCACATAGTCAATATACTGATTGCCATCTACATCCCAAACATTTGCACCTTTAACGCGGTCAAAGACAATCGGTTGTCCGCCTACAGACTTGAATGCTCTGACTGGGGAATTTACACCCCCAGGCATTAAATTTTGAGCGGCGGCAAAGATTTCTTCGGATTTGGTAGTTTTGATGGTGGTATTAACCAAAGTTTTCTCCTAAAAATGTATTTAGTAAATAGTTGCGTGCCTGGTTTAGAATTTCTATGTTAGTCAATTTATGCCAAGCAAAAAAATAAACTTAGGTAATGTTACGGGTTTTAGTCACTCCTCTATAAAAACAATTAAAGCTTGTTGTATCGCCGCTAACACTGTAGAAATGTATTCTACTAAAGAATTAACAATAACTTGTTTAACTGTTGAAAATGAGTGTTCGTTCGCTCCAATGGTATCGTAAACAAATAATCTACTGTCTGGAATGCCAGCAAATATGCCCTCCGTAAACCATGATTTGTCTATGCAAACTATTTTGTCTCAACTGCGTTACGACGATCGCGGTTTAATTCCGGCAATTGTCCAAGATTATTTAGATAGCACGGTGCTGATGCTGGCATGGATGAACGTTGAATCGGTACAAAAAACTTTAGATACTGGTGAAACCTGGTTTTGGAGTCGTTCGCGCGCGCAACTGTGGCATAAAGGCGCAACAAGCGGGCATATCCAAAAAGTAAAAAGTTTTCGTTACGATTGCGATCGCGATGCTTTACTTGTAGGAGTCGAACAAATTGGCGATATAGCCTGTCACACCGGGGAACGCAGTTGTTTTTTTCATGATGCCGATGGGGAAGTTATAGCACCTCCTAGCGATACCTTATCGGAAGTATTTAAAGTAATATGCGATCGCCAAAATAATCCTACAGATAACTCCTACACTTGCCAGCTATTTGCCGCCGGAGATAACAAAATTCTTAAAAAGCTCGGCGAAGAAACTGTTGAATTGGTGATGGCGTGTAAAGATGATGATACGGAGGCGATCGCTTCAGAAGCGGCGGACTTGCTGTATCATACTTTGGTTGCTTTAGCTCATCATAAAGTAGATATTAAGGACGTTTATCGCAAGCTGCAAGCCCGTAGGCGCTGAACAGAGGCGCACTTTTAAAAGTACGCCTCTATTGACTAAAAAGTGAAGGTAGTACGGAGTAAACCTACTACTGTCGTCTCATTGTTGCTATTAGATTCGGGGTTGAACAATACGAAAGCTCCCGGAGTAACGCTGATATTGTCGTTCACTCTAAAGCGATAGTAACCCTCCAAATGATAAGGAGTTGCTCTGTCTTCCCCTGGTAGCACTGTTAACGCATCGCCACTAGCACTAGAGCGATACAACGGTTGTCCAAACAGCAACCCCGCATTGTTACCTTCGGCGAACAAATCTCGAAAATGCAAGCCTACCATCCAACTTGTAAAGGTCGTAGCCGCATCTACCGCGTCTGAAGCTGCATCAACAAAAATTGCTGCGCCATACCCAGAAATAGCCACCTTGGGCGCAAATCGCCAAGTTAAAGTACCACCTACAGAATTGAGTTTAACTGGAGTTCCGGCGGAAAGTCCCCCCAAAGCGCCGATATCTGCATTGACTAATCCTGTACCTAAAATGTTGATTTCGTGGTAACTATTAGCGTAGTTAAGCCCAATATCAATACTGTTGCTGGGTCGAATTGTCAATTGCGCCGCCGCTACGCTACTACCGCTAAATACACCTGCTCCTAACGGCGTACCGGAAACCCCCGGAAGTACATCAGGAGCTTTTGCCGGAATTGCGGCGTTGACGCTACCATACAAAGCTGTTAAATTGATCGCCTCAGAAATATTCCAGATGAAGCCCCCCGCCGAGGCTAAACCCGAACCCGAAGTACCTCCTGATACGCGCACTACAGGGTTGTAGCCTGCAAAGCGAGAAATCGCTTCTTGCCCCTCATTAGCAAAAGGGGTAATGGCGGGAAAAGCATCGCTAGTTTCCGCCGCCGTTCCTGCAAACAAAGTTACTTTACTTGCGACGGGAAAGACATAAAGCAGCTTGTATAAAGAAAAACTATTAGCATCAATCGTCGACAAGTTTTGCGGATTAACTCCAGGAAATTGCGGTTCAAAGCTGAGTTTGGCGCTACTGCTGCTCAATCCTAACCCATCAGCTAAACCTAAAGCACCGCCCGTACTTTCGTCACCGCCAAGAAGGTTGTAAGCTTGTAAGCCTGTAATCAAAGCAGCTTTACAGGTAAAGATGCTCATTAGATTTAATCGGGTGCGATTAGCTAAAATAATGTTAGGGTCGCTGTTATTAGCTCCCCCCGTAGCACCAATAGCTGCTGTAATTACTTCTCCGCTCAACTTGGTAGTAGTAGAAAACTGATTTGCTTCTTAATTGTGCCGTAGTAGCTTTTAGAGAGTCTACCTGCCCCCGTAATACCGCTAATTCACTGGCGAATTCTGTTTGCAGTCTTTGCAGGGTAGCTAAATCTTCTTTATTTGCTAACTCGCTGGTGGCCGGCCGTGGCGATTAATTCATTCACCCGATCTAAACAGGCATTTAAACCTGCCGCAAATTCATAACGAGTTAGCGCTCGATTACCTCTATAAGTACCGTCTGGATAGCCAGCAATACAGCCGTAGCGCTCGACTAAAGATTGCAATGCTTGGAATGCCCAGTCGGTAGGTTGGACATCAGATAATTGCGATACCGACGTTACCTGCTCGATTGACTGAGATAAAACAATTGGTTTGTTGTTTGTTTCAGCAATGCGATCGCTTTCTACCGATTGTGACAACTTTAACTCTAAACTACTCGCCTTAGCTGGTGCTGCGGATAATACAAATCCAGACAGCAAGCACAACAAAGCTAATTTACTGGAATAAATCTGCACGTTGATATTCATAAATCACTCCTCACACACTTTGAAAATTTTGGTTATTAGGATTTTACCTAACCACCGTTTTTGCTCTAGTTTTTTCTCCGTATTTTTCCAAACAACACGCTGTACTAGAGTGAACAGATTTTACTTTAGATATGAAAATTTTGGTGAGGATTAATGTAATTTCAATAAGCTTTTAATTACTTACTCAATCCAGGCATTACTTGAGCTAATAATCAAAGAAAAAATATACGCTTTCGATGAAAAAATCCTTGAACTTGATTTTTTTTGTTGCTAACGTTTATTTGCTAAAGTTTGTTCTAAGTAATACAAAATCAAAACCAGTACACTTACACTTAAAGCTAGTCCCAGCCAATAATTATCGGCGAATACAGCAGTTCTATCTATTGCCCAACCACCAAGAGGAGGCCCGATAAAATAACCCGCAGCCCAGCATAGAGAACTAATTGAAAAATATACTCCTAATTGAGATTTAGGTGCAAGTTCGGTAATTAAAGCCGAAGCTGAGGGAGTATAAGAAACAATGGCGATCGCAAATACGCTTAAAGCTGAAATTGCCCACCATAATTGATGATTAGTAGCAACTCCTGTCACCCAAACTAAACTAAATCCGATTGCCCACATCAAAGCGGAAAAACTAAGGGATTGGGGATGAGTAAAGCGTTTCAAGCCGCGAACTACAGGCAATTGAGTAAATATAGCGATCGCCAAATGCCAGCCAAAAATTACACTAATAGTTCCTTCGGTAAATTTTGCTCCCGATGCGCCCACTGCAACAAAGTTTTTTAAGTACAGTGGTAAAGTGCTTTGCAACTGAGAAATATAAGTCGTAAAAATAATATTGACTAAAACGTATATTAATAGTCGGCGATCGCTTAGTGCTATTAGCCAGCTAGATTTTACTGAAGTTGAACTATTTTCTACAGGTTTGTAAGTTTCTTTAATCGCAAAATACACTACGCCAAAAAATACTACAAAAGAAACTGCATCAACTATAAATAGCGTTCTGTAAGCCCCCGTCGCGCTAATTAATGCCCCACCTAATACAACACCCATGCCTAAGCCTAGATTATCCGCAAGTCTTGTTATGGCATAAGCTTCATGACGTTGTTCGGGGGCTGTCAAATCGGCTACTACCGACTCGTTAGCGGGCCAATACAACCCTTGTCCTAAACCAACAAGTAAGTTACCAATAACTAGAATAGAAAAATTGTTAGCGCTGGCGAGGACTAATGAAGAAGTCGCGCTGATAGCCGCAGAAAGCAACAAAGTCTTGCGCCGTCCCCAATACTGCGAATCGGAAAACGAACCGCCCAAAATTCGCCCAACTACTCCAGATATGGAAGCGCTACCTAACGCAAACCCTACTGCCGTTGCTGATAGTCCTACATGATTAACAAAAAATATTGGGGCGTAAAAAAAGTAAACCCCGTACCGACTTCAGATAAAAAACGACCAAATGCCAGAATCCAAACTTGAGGATTTAGTTTAGGCATCCAGGCAAACAAGCTATTTTTTGGGGAAAACTTCATTCAATCTTTAGATATATACAGAACTTACTGAGTAATTTAAGTAACTAGCTAGGGAATCTTAAATACAGAAATAGTTATTCAAACCTATCTGTGTTACTCAATGACTCTTATAATCTTAAAGTTATTTATTTCTATTGCTATCTTGTACGGATTATATCTTTTGTATGAGCGTAAAGCTAAAGCCAAGCATCCGTGGCAATTTGCCCAAAGTAATAAGCAGCGACCCTCCAAACATTTAGAAGCAAAGCTTGTACGGCTGTTAAACGGCGATATGCTAGCAGCAAAGCGATTAATTGCTTTGGCAAAGACTAAAAACCCTGATAGATCGATGGATTGGTGCGTAGAAAAAGTGATTTTTGACTTGCAACGCGATCGCAGCAGGTATTAATTTTGACTTTGCAACCAAGTGGCTACATCGGTAATCGCCGAAAAATCGAGTAAAGCTACAGCTAATTGTTCTAAGCGATCGCTCGGTAAGTTGCGAATTTGTGATTTAGTTGTAGCTTTAATACTGCCAAAGCGTCATTCTAGTTGACGTACAATCAAAGTTGCTTCTCCTAACTGCTGTCCTTGTCTAACTCCTTCTTGGAGAATTTGTTGATAAATAACGGATTCTTTCATAATGTCCTCTCTAAATAACTAATTAATTAAGTTTTGCTCGAATCTTAAACCCGCTAATATTTCTACACTTGCTGCTAAATTTTGCCTTTGCTGTGTTGATTCAATGGTAGCGACTTGCGCGGCTACTTGTTCTAATAAACTTCTAGGTGTTTCTGTCCTAGCAAGTGCAGCTAATGGTAGCAACGCATTATCGGCGAGTAGTTGGGCTGGATCTTGCTCCCATAAGCGAATTACTCGGTAACGATGCCAAGTATTGGCGACGGTAAATTCGTTAATAAATACGGCTTCGGAATTTGTGGGCTTGAGAAAAATAATAACTTGCTCGATGGGACATCGATATTGCCGATATAGTCGCAACCAGTAATCAAGCATCCGCAGGGGTAATGGCGGATCTGATACAGGTAGAGTCTGAAACTTTAGATGCAGGATTTGGTTAGCGGATTGGTTCTAGGCTTAATTCAGTTTTTAGTACCTCAACTTCTTTTGCTGGCGTTGAAAATAGCCAACGGGCAAAACTTTGTGGATATTCTTCAGCTAGATATTTGCAGATATTATCGTAAGTCATGGCGGAGTCTATTTCATTTGCTAACCTGATAAATTGTTAGCTATAACGAGTCGCCGTGAAATCATTTTTGTTTGTAACCGATTTAGACAACACCCTGGTGGGAGAACGTCGCGCTTTAGCCGAGCTAAATAACAAGCTAAAACAGCATCGAGAGGAACATGGGACAAAAATAGTTTATGCCACTGGGCGATCGCCGTTGCTATTTGCCGAACTCCAAAGCGAACAGCAACTTTTAGAACCAGATGCTTTAGTTGCGTCGGTTGGTACAGAAATTTATTTTCAAGGCAGCGACAAATGCGATCGCACTTGGTCAGAAAAACTAACCCCCGGATGGAATCGAGATCGTATCCTTGCTACTACCGCTCATTTTGCTGACTTAGTATTGCAACCAGATTCCGAACAGCGCCCTTACAAAGTCAGCTTTTTACTTACTGAAGAATCTGTCCAAGAAGTGCTACCCCAATTAAAATCATCTTTACAACAACAAGGATTGGATACTAAGTTAATTTATAGCGCGGGTGCAGACTTAGATATTTTGCCCCGTCATGGCGATAAAGGTTTAGCTGTGCAATATCTGCGGCAAAAGTGGGGAATAGACGCACATCAGACGGTTGTTTGTGGCGATTCAGGTAACGATGTTGCTTTATTTTCCCAAACTGAAGAACGGGGTATTATTGTCGGTAATGCTAAACCCGAATTATTGCAATGGCATAACGACAACCCCGCAGATTATCATTATTTAGCTCAAGCTTTCTGTGCGGGTGGTATTCTTGAAGGCTTAAATCATTTCGGTTTTATTGAATGATTAGCTATCTTAAAGGCATTGTTGCAGGGATTAGTAAAACAAGTAATAATCGCGTTACTTTGACTTTAGAAGTCAATAATTGCGGCTACGACTTGCTAATTCCCGCGCGGGTGATGCAGCAGCTACCCCCCATTGGCGAAACTGTCCAAATTTTTACCCATTTGCAAATTAGAGAAGAACAACCGCTTTTATACGGATTTAGTTCGTTAGCGGAACGCGATTTATTTCGCCAGTTGATTAGCGTTACAGGGATTGGGGCGGCAAATGCGATCGCCTTGCTTGATACTTTACCTTTACCCGACTTAATACAGGCGATCGTTACTAGCAATACGCAACTATTAATTCAAACTCCTGGCGTAGGCGGAAAAACTGCCGAACGCATTTGTTTGGAATTGCGGAAAAAACTCGCAGATTGGACGGATATTCCGGGCTTAGTTGCCCCTACTGATGGCCCTAGTCCTGCGATTTTAGAAGACGTGCAGATGACCTTACTTGCTTTAGGTTATAGCCCTAGCGAAGTTTCTAAGGCGTTGCAAGCGGTAAGTCAACAAGTAGGCTTGGCAAAAAATGCTAATGCTGAAGATTGGATTCGTCAGGCGATCGCTCATCTTAGCAATTAAGCCTATTTTTAGCCATTATTCGCCAAATTTTACTTTAGTTAGCTTTTATAGCTACTTAAAGGTTATTAGCTAAGATCGTCAGCCTATAGGCTAATTTATCTCCCTAGAACGATCCGTTAATAGAGGTAACTTGAGAAAAT
>QQTW01000537.1_pt1 | contig 23828 bp, 17 predicted proteins | sample 1904831 | NCBI WGS metagenome assembly QQTW01 (sample SAMN09435610, study PRJNA476489) | Subsurface metagenome, whole genome shotgun sequencing project. | reverse complement strand
GAGCGAGGTGAATCAATGGCTCATAAAGCTTATTATGAAATTTGGTGTTTATAAGTTAAATAAGCTATTGCAGGTCAAAGCCAACCTTAAGATAGAGAGGTTGGCTTCAACTTCATAAATCTTGGTTTTGGGCGAAAAAATACACGATTATTCAAAATATCTTTATTTGCGCTACCGCAAGGGATCTAGACGCTAAAATCGCACCGTTTCCGCCAACTAATCAATAATCAACGGATTTACTTTACCGTGAGGACAATAAATAGCGAATATTTGCGATCGCATTTACCTATACCTATAAATTGCGATCGCTTGTTCATCAAGCAGAAGCGATCGTTGAGGAGAAATGAGTACGTATTCAATCAAAAGAGATAAATATGCTTTTGACCAAGTGTGTTTAAGTATTAATGAACGAGGTAGGGAGAGCGATTGCGCACGTATAATATCTAGTGGACTTCGTAAAAATTCTGTATAGTACCCCATACAGGGTGGATATATACGGAAAAATTCTGTGCGATCTCCAAATATCAATGTTATGCAGAATCTTTCTGCATATTCTGCTCGAAAACCACTGTGATGCTTGTTTATCGTTATTGAATAAAAGATGATTATAAGGAAAATTTTAGTACAATAAATAGTTAGCCGCCCAGACAGCCTAAAAATGAATGATTTGGAGGTAACTCAATAATGTTCAACTCAATAATCATGTTCAATTGGCAACAGTTAGCCCAGATCAAAGAACTCAAAGACTATTTTGAGACTGATTTCCAGGGATTTAGTAAACAGATTGAACATCATATTCAAAAATTGCAGAAACTAGACTCAAAAGAGCTTGATAAACTTGCACTTTTGCGAGTTCTTGAAGTTACAAATGGTTGCACTCAATGGGGATTTAGACGAAAAGATGAGCAATGCTTATCAGTTGAACAGACCCGTGAATGCATGAGAAAGGTGATAGGATTTATTCAAGATAAAAAAATTGATCTTCCAAGTGGAGAGTCTATTAATTTTACTTCATCCATTGAACAATTGATTGATGAGGGACGTGAGCTTTACCAAGATGCCTTCAAGAAAAATATTGCCGATAAAGAGAAAGAATATTATGCATATTCTACAGCGCAGTTCTTAGTATATGGTCGCCAACGTTTGAAGGCTGCAATTCAATTAGTAAAACAGGAGTTTGAATCTCTGTTTACAACGTACTATATCGAAAAAGGTTGCAATTATATTGCACCATATATCGAGGCGCTTCCTCCTGAAAATCAATGAAATGAGGGGAATCATCCACAATTGACCGACAAAGATACTCATACTCTACTAGAACGAGTGGATAGGAAAAGCGATCGCGGCTTACTATTGCTTTCCTTGAATAAAGAGATCGTTAATTTCTGATTTCATCCGATTCTGAGATGGGAGCAAAAATTATATTGTTTCTACCCACAAGCTGATAATTAACGGATGTACTTTATCTGAGGCTTCATCGTGGGGATAGTGACCAGCAGGGCGCGATCGCATTTACCCATACATAGTGCGAAATCTTGTTTATTAAGCCGAGGTGCGATCACCCTTGAAGGCTAGTTGTATTGAGCAGATATTGTACAATTAGTGCCAGCACTACAGCAATGATATAACTCGGTATGTCAAACCTTGAGCAAATTGAAGCAGCTATTCTCACACTTCCATCAGAGGAGTTTCAGCGACTTAGACAATGGCTCTCGGACGTAGATTATCAGCGTTGGGATGAACAGTTAGAGAAAGACATCGAAGATGGCAAGTTAGATGCTTTGGCTGAGGAAGCAACCGCCGAGTTCAAAGCAGGTCATTATCGAAAAATTTGATGCACTACACAACCCAAAAATTTTGGAAGTGCTATGGAGATTTACCCAAGAGCGTTCAAGATACAGCAGACCAGTGTTACGAGCTTTTAAAAGCCGATCCATCTCATCCATGATTGCACTTCAAGAAGATCGGTAAAAAATACTGGTCAGTTCGAGCCGGATTAGATTACCGGGCAATAGGTGTTGAAGTAGAAAGCGGAATTTCTTGGTTCTGGATCGGCACTCATGCAGAATATGACAAGCTAATCAATAAATTGTAGCCAGCAGGCCAACAACTGTTCAACGTGGAATCAAAACAAAAATTACACTGTTTTTACCAACCTATCAATAAAACAACAGATTTACTTTGTCTGCGGCTTCATCGTGGGGACAATGACCAGAAAAGCGCGATCGCATTTACATACATAAATTGCAAAGTCTCGCAATTCAAGCCGAGGTGAGACTTCTAGAGGATGTTCCATGTTTCTTCACCTCTGTATTTTGGCAGTGAGGGCAGTGAACAACTAACCAAACAGTCATGGTTATTCGTCTTAAACTCTAGCTATTATCTACCTCTAAACTGCTTTTTAACAAATCTAAGACACTACCCCCAATTACACAAGTCTGCAATTGAGTTAGCAAAGTTAGGTCATTAACTTGGCATAGAAGCTGATAGCGTCCTCTCTGTTCAATCTTCTACTGTGTAAACCAAGCGAATGGTTGTTGAATTAAGGGCAATCTTTTACTTAGCTTGGAATTGAGTAATTTCTTTTGGATCGGCAGGATTTTTGTCTTTCATTAATCACACGAAGAGTTTCTCTAATGTTTAAATTCATCAAGTACGTATGTATTGTTTCCCTAATTGTTACACCAACTTTTCTCAAACAAGATATAGCAGTAGCAGGCGGTGGCTTTGCTAGGTCATGCACTGATGTTCGAGTGAATGACTCCGTTGATAGGATTCATCGCCAGGTTTTTATAGGGTTAGCTATTAGATATAAATGCCACTTCTACCAAACTATTGCTAGTTGCAACACAACCATCAGACGTAAGCTAGAGGAATTATGCAATGTATGTTCAACGAATGGGGTTCTTGTACAAGTTCTACTGCCTGGGCTGGAAAAATGGCTCCCTTAAGTGCTTTCCTTCCCTTCAACACTGGTTGCTCAGTATTTTTCTCTACTACCGAAAAGGCTATAGGGAAGGCTTGAATTGGAGGCGACAGCAAGGCTTAACAAGTTTAGCAACGGAGACAGGAGATAACTCTACCGGGTGAACGTGATTTTTCTCGCCTTGGGGTTGGTCAAATGATATTTGACTGAAAATAATGCCACTTCTCCTCAGCTATTGCTAGTTTTGTAACATCACTTTGATTATAAAGCCTAGATATACAACCACTCTTCGGGATGATGCCGAATCTTATCATGAAAGCTACACGATCAAAAGCAGAATTTTTTTTTCATCAAGGAATGCACCAAGTCAAAGCAGAAAAATATACAGATGCGATCGCAACTTTTACTCGTGCCTTGATGTATGAACCTGATTATAGTCAAGCTTTATGCCAACGGGGTTTTGCCTTGGGTAGTTTGGGACAACATACAGAGGCGATCGCAAGTTTTGACAGGGCTTTGACAATTTGCCCGGATGCTTACTGGTTGTGGCACAATCGCGGTATATCTCTAGGTAAATTAGGGCGCTATATTGAGGCGATTAATAGCTTCGACCAAGCATTAGAGTTTAATCCCGATAGCGCTATAGTATGGCACAATCGCGGCGTTACATGGAGTAACTGCGGTATTTTTGACAAAGCAATTGCTAGTTTTGATCGCGCTTTGCAATTGCAACCAAATGCCTATTGGGCTTGGTACCATCGAGGCACGGCTTTAAGACAATTGCAGCGCCTCGATGAAGCTGTAAATAGCTTTGATCGCTCGATTGAATTTAAACCAGATAGCTTCCTTGCCTGGTACAACCGGGGCTTAACATTGAATAGTTGGGGAAAGTACAAAAGCGCCATAGCTAGTTTTCACAAAGCTCTAGAAATTCAACCAGACTGTAGTCAAGCTTGGTACAACTTGGGGTTGAGTTGGAAAAAAGTAAACCGTTATGAAGAAGCAATTATGGCTTTCAATCGAGGGCTAGAGTTACAACCTAATAATTATTGGGGATGGTACAACCGAGCAGTAGCTTTAGAACAAGTTGGACGTAAACAAGAAGCTGATATTAGCCATAATCAAGCGATCGCGATTCAGGCGCAACAACACCTGGAAACATAAAAAGTATTGCCTGAAATAGTCATTAGCACTCAAAGGAATCTAGGTTTGGCAAAGTAGAACCAACAGCGAATATCAACAAGTTAAGTAATGTCGATGGGATTTGTCTAACTATTTACCAGAAATCAGCCCATCAAAATCACTTTCTCTACTATCTCGTCGGTGCTGCCAACCGACATAAACACCTACTAGGATCTCTGCATTGGCTGCAAAGCTATTTCATTCTATTTACTACCATCAAGAATTTGAACCAGACAAGGGTATGGTGATTTCAGCAACTCTTGAATTATGGAGATGAAAACGCTTTTTAAAATTTTTCCAATGGTTACCAGCCCCCTCGAAAATCAATTTTGGGCTAATCACGGCAAACTCATTGAGACGAATTAAAAGAGCAAAAATAAAGTCTTTAGTTTTTTGGAGAGGATGTTTCTCTATTAGCCCAAACGTTCAGTTCAAGATACAGATAAGGAGTCAAAACATGACGGCACAGCATTCAGTATACGAAATTATCGCCAAAGAAATCGCTTATGTATTTGATAATCCTAAGTTTGACGAACCTGTAAACGAGTTTCTCCATACTCAGGGGTACACCCTTAATCAATCTTTTAACGCTCCCGATGTTGGATTTCGAGCCTTTGGGCTGCTGCCGATTGTAGCAGAAAAAGTACCCGTACTCGTGTTGCGAGGTACAGGTAGAGCGATTGATGACATTGCCACTAACCACCCTAAAGGAATTGGATATAACCATTTTGTTGAGAATCAAGATGCGATCGCGGCATGGCTTATCAACACCACCCAAGCAAATCATCGCAAACCAGACATCATAGGAAATGGTTTAGGAGGTGCGATTTCTCAAATTGCTGCAACAGAACTGATTGATTGGGTTGGAGAAGTAGTAACGTTCTGTTCTCCGGGAACAAGTCGTCAGATCGCGACTCAATTTCAGCAAAACGGAGGAGCTAACTTGAGCGTTACGCACTACATCATAGATGGCGATATTATTAGCCTAGCAGGAGAAGCCTTTATTGCTGGAAAAGCTATTCTTCAAAGCTTTAGCGATTGTGTTACTAAACCACTCTACAACCTAGACAATTATCCGAAAATAGGGCGATTATTGAGCAATCCTCCGAATGGTTTCACTCAGACCGAAATTTCCGTGAAAGCTTTGAATCACCCTGCGTTTACTTTCTTTAATCCAGCCTACCTAGAATTTTTGGCGGCGTATTACGCAATCAATCCTGAAGTGACGCGGTGTCTCATGTCAAGAGGAAAATTTGAAGCCTTGAGACGGTCAGGTTTTAAGGGTTGTATGGCAAAAAGTTCGTGAGGACAGAAAATCTGTAGGGGTTTAGATTATGCTGCAACTCCTCTAGTTTGGTTAAAAAAGAGAACCCGCTCCGTGAAGACTCCCACAGTATGATGTTCTAAAACTTGTCCTTTTCTTACCACGTTCATAATTTCACCTCCCCAGTGATGACTCGTGGGGTTAGAGTATGAAGGGCTTTCCATGGGGTGCGAAAAAAGCGTTTTGTCGCCAGAGCGTCTCGCTTCGCGCTCAACAGAAAATCTAGGGTATTCCCCAATAAAGTATTTTCTCAACCGATAATTATTTCAGCCCACCATTTTTTGCAACACAACCACATTACGTGTACGGTAGCGCTAACCATCTGATTATTTAGTTCTTTAAGAAGATTGAAGCATTTTAAAACGGCTGATAGAGTAGTGAAAAATGGAAACCGTCTTCTTGCAGTGAGTCTCCGCGATCGCCAACAACAACTAAAGGGATACCGTAGTCCAAACGCAGCCTTAAATTTGAGCCAATCAGCCAACGCAAACCTAGTCCTAAACTAGCAATTGTTGCTGGATCAGGAGCAATTTCTTGATTGTTCCAGACTGTACCGATTTCGAAAAAAGGTGATAGTTGCAGTGTTCGAGGATCGGATGTGAGAGGAAAACGAACCTCAACAGAACCTAAAATGCCATTGTCAGCAACGAGTTGATTTTGCCTATAGCCGCGAACTGTATCGACTCCACCTATACTGAAACGTTCTAGAGACAACAAAGAATCTGGGGTTAACTGGCTAGCGATTCGCGTTACTAACAGATTTCTGGGGGACAACTGCTGTACCCATTGAAATTGTCCCAACCAAGAAACAAATTGCCCGTCAGTCCCCGTATCGTTGATGGTGGAATCAAAGGCATTTATCCCGATACTAAACTGAGAACGAGCAGCTAAGACTGTTCGGACATCGCGATTGACCCAATCAGTAGAAAACCGAATTACTGTCACTTTGGATTCCCCTTCTTCAGGACCTTCTGTGAAGGAAAAGGGTCTGTCGTCTAGGTACGTTTGGCTGCGACGCAGGTCTAAGCCTAAACTCAAGGCAATTTCACTATTTGGTGTTCTTGAAAGAGGCTGCCGGAAACCGAGAGAATAAGTTTGAGCTTCGCTTCTGATCCCGATATCGCGGAAATCTTCTTCAATAATGCGGTTATCGTCGTTGTTGTAGCCAAAGCTAAGAGTGCCATTAAGAGCATTCACAGGAATGGTATAGCCAATGCCGTAAAGGTCTAGTCCTTCAGTTCGTCCATATCTGGCACTGAGGCGATCGCCAAATCCTAGGGCGTTATCGTGACTAACTTCTACGCTGCCTTGGATAGAACCAATACTGGGAGATTGATTGTTTTCAACAGCGATCGCCGCGTGAAAAGCGGGTGCTTCAGTAAGCCTTACCCGTAAAATATTTTGCCCTTGAGTGCTACCTGCACCTAGCTCGGCGTTCACTTGGGCAATGAGCGGGTCGAGTTGCAATAATTGCAATGCTACTTCTAAACGTTGCTGGTTTAAGGGAGTAGAAGTAGCTCTTTTGAGACGCGAAGTCACGTATCCAGGACGCAATCGTCTTAATCCCTCAATTTCAATCTGTTCGAGTTCGCCCTCTACAACTTGAATTTGAACTATACCAGTGCTGAGGTCTTGATTGGTGGGTAAGAAAGCGCCCGAAGTGATATAACCATTCTGAATATAGATTTGGGCGATCGCCGAGCGTAGTTCCAACAAGTTTTCAAAGGTAACTGAGCGGTTTTCGTATCCCTGGGTTAAAACCGCGATTTCGTCACCCAAAATGGTATTGCCCCTTACTTCTACTTTTTTAATGAAAAAGCGATCCGCACTTGCTGGCAGTGCTTCGCGATCGCTCGATGGGGTATCTTGATTTGAGGGAATTTTTAGTTCAATTGGGGGTGGTAATGTAGGCGTTTTTGTAGGGAGAGGACGTGGTGATTCCGAAGGCTTGGGAATCGTTTGCTCCACTGCATCAGGGGCGGTTGGAGGAATAGTAACACCTGGTGGTGGTACGGACTGAGCCATTGCACTAAGAGTAAGGCAACCCCAAGTTGTCAGGCAAGAACCTGAAATAGTAGCCCACTTTAAAACTAGGTACATATTTATATCATCACAAATTAAAGACATTCTCGACTCAATACCAGCTTTCCGTTCGGTAGTTGATAGATCCCTTGGGGTTCAACAATGGGATCGCCTTTTTGCCAAGAACGATTAGAGGTAGTAGTGGAGGGTGTGCCGTCACTGGTGGGTATAGTTTCCACATCTACAGTAGGAAAGCTAGATATTTGAGCATCTCCAGGGCGCTGCGGTAAGCCACCAGTCCCTGTGACAGTAAAGCTTCCCCTGATTTGTTGATTGCGGCGCACAATACAGCTATTTGCTAAGAGGCGATCGGTGTTGATTTGATTTTCTGGTAATTCACTCAGGCTGTTTTGAATAAAGCTGACATCGGGTATGGTAACGATGCCACTAATAGCGCCACTAGCATTGATATCTACTTGTTGATTGTTTTTGAGGGTGTCAGGATCGATGCCGCTAGGAGCAGGACGGTAGTTTTCACCAAAAAAAGCAGGAGTAGCGAAGGTTATGGCTCCCCCTGTGCCATCACGGGCAAAAGCGAGAATATCGCTATCTCCGAAAGCAAGGATAGAGTCAGCTTCTAGGTAAATATCGCCGCCACCACCTGCACCGGAACTGACATTAGTCGTGATATCACTCTCGTCTAGGCGAATCTTGCCAGCATCAATGGCGATCTTCCCCCCAGCAGAGCGATCGGAAGATGTTGTGATCGTGCCATTTCTAGCGGTTAGGTTTGCGGTTTCAAGCTTAATTTCACCAGCAGAACTAGCACCCTTTGACTCGGCAAGCAAACTCGCTTGATTTATGTCTAAAGATTGTGTAGCGTTTACTATGATATTACCGCCTCTAGAGTTCGTTACGGTTTGGGAATCTAAAACCCCTTTATCTGCCAGGCGGAGGTTGCCCGTTGTGACTTTGATGTCGCCACCCTGACCGATATTGTTACTGGCAGTACCCAACTGGGTATTGCTGCCGCCACTCCCTGAGCGTAATCCACTTGGAGTGAGAGAAGTAGGATCTATGCCAGAAATTGTGACAGCATTAGTGGCATTCACTTGAATATTTCCAGCAATTCCCTGTCCCAAGGTTTGGGTTTGCACAGTTCCTCCTCCTGTAATGGCAAGGGAACGAGTAGAAAGGTCAATATTGCCACTATTGCCAATTGCGTCTCCTGCCACGCCGCTTAGTATAGATCCATTGGTAATCGAGATGGAGTTATTAGACTGTACTGAGATGTTACCTGCGTTGCTATTCTTCCCAAATGTGGTGGTGGCAATGGCTGCCCCATTGTTAATATGCAGTTCTCCTGTTTCGATCCTCAGATTGCCTGCGCTGCCCGTGGAGCCAACTGTTGTTTGAGTAAACACGCCGCTAGGAAATTGGGTTCCTGGAGATAAGATACGATTACCAAAGTTACCAGTGGGAATATAACCGCCCAGGTATGTACTGGGTGGAATTGCGGAAAAACCACCAATCGGGCTAGAAAAAATGCCTTCGGGAGCCACAACCGAAGCTCCAGTCAGTTTTACTTTGTCGGCGGCACGCAGAGTAATATTCCCGCCGAGTCCATTGCTGTGGGTGGAGGCAGATAATTGTGCGCCCCCACTCAAGGTAATAACAGGAGCAATAATTAGAATATTTCCTCCCTTGCCAGAGCCAAAGGTATCGCTAGTGATTATGGCATCGTCATAAGCGAAAGGCGCATCACTTGTAATTGTAATATCTCCTGAACCTACCTTTCCTGTGGAGTTAATTGAACCACTACCTGGAACCAATTGGAAGCTGGTGGTGTTAGGGTCATTATCATTCTCATAATATTGATATCGAAGCAAGTGGATGGTATTGGTCGCTTGCAGGGTAATATCGCCTCCCCTGCCTGCATTGCCATAATTAGAGTACGAGAAAGAGTTCAACCCGCCAGTTTTAATACTGCCGCCAGTAGCTTGCAGGAGAATCGCGCCCCCATCTCCTGCATTGCCAGAATTAGCCAAAGAGTAGGAGTTGGAGTACAAATTGCCAGTGGAAATGTCGCCGATGGCTTGGAGGAGAATCGCGCCTCCATTTCCTGCATTGCCAGAAATAGAATAGGAGTTGGAGTCCAAAAAGCCAGTATCGATTTTACCGCCAGTAGCTTGGAGGAGAATCGCGCCTCCCTTTCCTGCATTGCCCAGATTAGACGAAGAGAAAGAGTTCAAATCTCCAGTAAATATGCCGCTAGTGGCTTGCAGGGTAATATCGCCTCCCGCTCCTGCATTGCCCGAATTAGAAGAAGACGATTTAGAGTTCAAATCGCCAGTATCGATTCTACCGCTAGTGGCTTGTAGGAGAATCGCTCCTCCCTTTCCTGTATTGCCCGAAGCAGATGAGAAAGAGTTTAAATAGCCAGTCTTAATGCTGCCGCCGTTGGCTTGCAGGGTAATATCGCCTCCCTCTCTTGCATTACCAGAAACAGAGGACAACGAGGCAGAATCCAAAAAACCAGTGGAGATGCCGCCAGTAGCTTGGAGGAGAATCGCGCCCCCCTTTCCTGCATTGCCAGAAACAGAGAAAGAGTTAGAGTTCAAAAAGCCAGTATTAATACTGCCGCCAGTAGCTTGGAGGAGAATCGCGCCCCCCTCTGATGCATCGTCAGGAGAGGATGAGAAAGAAGCTAAATCGCCAGTTTTAATACTGCCGCTAGTAGCTTGCAGGGTAATATCGCCTCCTCTTCCTGCATTACCAGAAGCAGATGAGAAAGAGTTTAAATAGTCAATCTTAATGCTGCCGCCAGTAGCTTGCAGGGTAACACCGCCTCCTCTTCCTGCATTGCCAGAAGCAGATGATGATTTAGAGTCCAAAAAGCCAGTATCAATACTGCCAGTAGCTTCTAGGCGAATCGCGCCCCCCTCTGATGCGTTGCCCGAAGCAGATGAGAAGGAGGCCAAATCGCCAGTATTAATACTGCCGCCGTTGGCTTCTAGGCGAATTGCGCCGCCTCCTCCTGCATTGCCCAAAGTAGACGGCGATTTAGAGTTTAAATCGCCAGTATTAATGCTGCCGCCGTTGGCTTGCAGAGTAATATCGCCTCCCCTTCCTGTATTACCAGAAACAGAGAATGAGGCAGAATCCAAAAAACCAGTGGAGATGCCGCTAGTAGCTTGCAGGAGAATTGCGCCCCCCTTTCCTGCATTGCCAGAAACAGAGAAAGAGTTAGAGTTTAAATAGCCAGTATTAATACTGCCGCCAGTAGCTTCTAGGCGAATCGCGCCCCCCTCTGATGCGTTGCCCGAAGCAGATGAAAAAGATTTTAAATAGCCGTCAGTCTTAATGCTACCGCTAGTGGCTTGCAGGGTAATATCGCCTCCCTCTCTTGCATTACCATAAACAGAGAATGAGGCAGAATCCAAAAAACCAGTGGAGATGCCGCCAGTGGCTTGGAGGAGAATCGCTCCTCCCTCTCCTGCATTGCCAGAAACAGAGTAAGAGTTAGAGTTTAAATAGCCAGTATTAATATTGCCACCAGTAGCTTCTAGGCGAATTGCGCCCCCCTCTGATGCATCGTCAGGAGAGGACGAGAAAGAAGCTAAATCGCCAGTATTAATATTGCCACCAGTAGCTTCTATGCGAATCGCGCCTCCATTGGTAGTCATCCCTCGCGTACTCACATTCCCTGATGCTGCTAATAGGTCAACTATTCCCCCAGACCCATTAAACGGCTGTAATGTCACATCTCTACCTATCGTAATTCCCGCAGGCACAGATCCAGTGCCATAAACAGGTATAGTGCCATTAACACCCCCATAAGCCAAATTCCTCTGCCCCGATCGCATAATTAAGGTTGAAGTTGTACTTAGGGCGGCAGTATCCGACCCTAATGGCAAAGTGCTAGTATCCGGACCAGTAATATTGATATCACCCTGAAAGCGAATATTACCCCCTGATTCTACTAACAGTGATGTCCCCGTATAGTTAGCTGCCACATCCACATCACCCAAAGCACTGATAATTGGGTCATAATAACTTACAAAATTTGCCAATCTCCCCGATACACTCTTGAGCGAAAAACTGCCACCACTACTAAAGTGAGCATCTCCAGAAATAATTCCATCACTGCTTAAACTGAGATTACCCCCACTCACAAACGGTGTTTGCGTTGGATGATTCAACGCCAAGATGTCGATACCTCTATCTCCAATAATTGTGAGATTTTCACCTGAACGAGCGAGAAACGGAACCGTCACGCTATCGCGCACTTTCACGGTATCCTGCGCCTGTAAGGTTAAATCTCCCCCAGCTTGCAGTTGTCCCTGTAAGTCCAAATTGTCAGCCGACAAGGTAAGGTTTTTTTCAGTTGTTAAATTCCCCTGATTAATAATCGCCGTCGGTTGACTTGCCGCTTGACTAAAAAACAGCGCTCCTGGACTAACAGAGAGTAAACTGCTCGTTTGCGGTTGGGTGGCACTGAAATAGCCACTGTCACCCAACTGTATCCGCTCGGCTGTCGTCGCTACAAATGACCCCTGAATATCCAAACTTGCCTTTGAACCAAATATAATTCCGTTGGGGTTGAGTAAAAGCAAATTTGCCTCGCCCAAAACTCCTAACCTGCCTAAGATGTTAGAAGAATTGCTGCCCGTGACGCGCGTTAATATGTTCTCGATTCCAGTAGGATTAGTAAAATAAACACCCCTAGCTTCCCCTACATTAAACTCCTGAAAACTATGAAATAAATTAGCACCGCGAGTGGCTCCACCATCAATGCGATCGCTCTCGATGCCTCCGATATTATCGGGTGTAACCACAGAACTTTCAGCACCCAGCGTACTATCCGGTACGATTTGAGCCAAAACACTGCTACCTATTCCTATTGAGAACGCTCCAACTAAACACCCACCCCACCAGCTTTTAGCAATCATCCGAGAATCTCCTTCACATTTTCAGCAGTATACCACTGGAGTTTTTTAATCAGCCCTCTTATGACGCGAGTACAAAACATTGATCTAATTTCTACAGTAAACATTAAACTGATGAAGTTATGCCTTTACCTGTTGCGCTAAGTTAGTTGCAGACTTATGCAAAGTGCGATTGCACACCTAGGTAGCTACTTCCCAACTGTGCAACTTCAGATAAAGCAACGCTGTGTTCAATCCTCTTGGAAACTTACCACATCTTACTATGCCAAGCCGACACCGCCAATTTCACGTCTGCTTTCTGGTAGTTTTATTCCTATGCAGTTTCACGCTTTCTTTGGGGCTAGATCGCTTTCCCCATAACGTGCAGGCAAAATGGGGAGAAGTAGCGATCGCTACTTCTCCCACTACTAGCCAACTGGTACAGCAAGGAATTGCACAATATCGTGAGGGAAACGTACTTGAGGCGATCGCCTCTTGGCAAGCTGCTTTAACGGTCTATCAAAACACCAAAAACCTTACAAATGCGGCAATTGTAGGCGAAAAACTCGCTATAGCCTATCAGCAAATCGGTCAATTCGAGAGGGCGATCGCTCATTGGCAAGCAGCGATCGCTAACTATCGCACCGCAGGAGATTTGCTGAAGGTGGAACGGTTGCTTGTCGAACAGGCTCAAACCTACAGCCGATTGGGGCAAAACAAAGAAGCGATCGCGCTTTTATGCGGCGCTTCTGAGCCTAACGAAAAGTGTCTGCCAAGTGAAGGAAGTGCTTTGCAACTTGCCCGAAAATTGAACGACTTTCAAGGAGAAGCGGCGGCTTTAGGTAGTTTGGGGGAAGCTTATCGTCTTAAGGGAGAGCAAGATAAAGCCATTGAAACTTTAGAGACTAGCTTCAAGATTACTCAGGAGCATAATCTTCCTGCTTATCGCTCCTCAGTGCTTGATAGTTTAGGCAATGCTTACTTTAGTAAAGCTCAACTCAATGAGCAGCGTGCTGATTCTGCTCGGTTAAGGGGTGCAGAAACTAAGGCTAGGGAATTTATCAAAGAAGTTACTGCCGATCGCTATAAAGCTTTAGGCTATTTTAATAACGCTCTCCAACTGTCCCGCACTCAAAACGATCAATCGAGTCAAATGCGGACGCTGCTTAATTTGCTGCAACTTCATTACCGCTCAAAAGATGCAAAGTTACTTGATAGTAACAATCAGGCAGAGCAAGTCTTGCAAGCCGTAGCTCTACTTAATCAGTTACCCAACTCTGCCAACAAAGTTTATGCCGCAATTGATTTAGCAGACCTAAAACAAATTGTTTCTGCTAATACTTCTGCTCAAACTCAATGTCTGCCGCGCAAATTAAACGATTCCCAAGCTGAGGAACTCTTAAAAAAAGCTATTTCTATCGCTCGAAGCATTAAAGATTCTCGCTCCGAATCCTTTGCTTTAGGTAAATTAGGTCATTTTTACGAGTGCGGCAAGGACTACGATCAAGCCTTAAAATTTACCAACCAAGCAAGGCTCGCTGCCGACCAAAAGCTGCGTGCTAGAGATAGTCTGTATTTGTGGGAGTGGCAGGCGGGACGAATTTTTCAGGCACGAGGGCAACAATCAGAGGCAAACAATGCTTACGAACGCGCGATCGCTACTTTAGAAGATCGGGGAGGTATCCGAGATAATTTGTTAAGTGCCGAACAAGACTTGCAATTTAACTTTCGCGATACCATTAGCCCTCTCTATCGAGAATTTGCCAAGCTAAAGCTAGAACACGCCCAGTCGCTACCCGTAGCAAGTTTAGAGTACCAAAAGGAACTGGATTTATCACTCAACGCTATTGATTCATTGAAACTAGCCGAACTACAAAATTACTTCGGCAATGATTGTGTTTTTACTGTTTTTGACAAAGAACGAGTAGACGACTTAGAAACCGAAGATACCGCCGTCTTTAGTTCTATTATTTTAGAAGACCGAACAGCAATAGTAGTGAGTCTGCCCAACATTGAAAAGCAGAACAATCCAAATGCTGCAAAAAGAATAAAAAAGCTAACGTGGATAAACGATAGTAATAAACTTAAAGCCGAAATCAAAAAATTCCGTCTAGAAGTTCAAAAATTCTACGATCCCACTGACGCTTATTTAACTCCCGCACAGAACTTATACAACTTAATTATTCGCCCTTTCATCGCCGATTTAGATTCAGCACAAATCAAAACTGTAGTTTTTATTCAAGATGGACTTTTACGCAGCGTACCGATGGCCGCCCTCCATGATGGTAAAGAATTTTTAGTACAGAAATACGCCATTGCCACAACTCCCGGTCTGCGCCTGACCTCTCCCAAACCTGTAAAGTTTCAAGGATTACGGACGCTAGCGTTGGGATTATCGGAAGCAGCTACCGTTGATGGTGAAGTTTTTAAGCCTTTGGAAAATGTCACTGATGAACTCAATCAAGTTATCAAGTTATCTCCAGGTAGCAAGAAACTCTTAAATCAACAATTTACTCCTCAAAGCTTAGAGCAAGAACTCAAAGAAGCGGTTTACCCGATTATTCACATTGCCACTCACGGTCAATTTGGCACTATTCCCGAAGATAGCTTTTTAGTTACGGGTAACAATGAAAAGATCACAATTACTCAGCTAGAGAGAGATATTCGCAGCTTTAGTAAAGGTGCGGAGCCAGTGGAGTTACTGGCGCTCACGGCTTGTCAAACTGGTGTAGGCGACGATCGCGCTACCTTGGGTATAGCGGGGATTACCGTGCAAGCAGGGGTAAGAAGTGCCTTGGCCTCCCTTTGGAATGTTGACGATGCTTTCACGCAAGAATTAGTGGCTAAGTTTTACGACAACTTGCGATCGCAAAAGAGCAAAGCAGAAGCCCTCCAAGCAGCGCAGAAGACACTGATTAATCAGAATAAGAAGATTCACCCCGCCCGATGGGCACCCTTTATTCTTGTTGGTAACTGGCTTTAGAGCGGGGTAAACCTGGTTATCGTGCTTTACGTGCGATCTGCTGCAAGTTCTCAACTTGTTTTTCAATCGTGCCTCGTTCTTTTGGTAGCAATTTTGGTAGATTTTTTGGAGCTTCCGACTTAGCTAAATCGTTCAACAGATTTGAACCTACGTCTCCCAGTTTGGACGCTTCAGCCAAGTTAAGTGCTTCCTCCATGGCGTTATACCATACACCTGCTTCAGCGTAAATATTGGCTTTTTCACCACTATTTGTTGCTTTATTCAATTTACTTTGCATAGTAGCTGGCATTTCTATAACTTCAAGACTTGCTTCGCTTACTAAAGCGGTGGTTGGAGAATCTGGGTTGCAATGAATTACAACCTGCCAGGAATATTCTTTTCCCGGTTGCAACCCTGGTTCGTTTGCGGAGAACGGAGACACCTTCATCACCCCCGGCGAACTCTGCAAAGACATTTTGCGAACTTCTTTAGCTCTACCCCCTGGAACCCACTCGTAGAGCTTCAATTCTATCGGCTTGGAGGCAGAGTCGTGGGGAACAAACCAAGCTAGTGTAGGATGCCTTGATATCGTCCGTCCAACATAATTACGAGAGGCAAGAATGGTTAGCGGCATATTTTCTCCAGCACACCCTCTAGTGGTTCCGGCATCCGATCTGCGGTCAGCAGGAACGGGTTTTTGAGTGCCAGGCTCGTAAACCGCTAAAACTGCTGGATTTGCAATTAGCGTCAAGCCCAGAATACAACTGGCGAACAATTTAATGTTTATACTTTTCGCGATCCACTGGATTGAATTCATCATATTATTGGTTGAGCAAATAGTGAGTTAAATAAGAGATACAAACAAAAGTATAGGTATTCCGTTCGCGATCGCTAATTTAAAATTTAGGTGTTTTAGCAATTATCGTTTGCGAAACTGAAAATGTATTTTATTAAAAGCCTTAGCTTTGAATCTGCGTCTTATTTGGGCAAAACCTCTGCTTTTATTAACTAAACGCCACCTTAACTGGCATAGAGTGCCATTCTCTTGAAGATGCTGGCGCTGAAAATTTCCTCCTAATTTTTTCGATATATTTAGACACTGTTTTGTTCCTCGCCCTTCAAAATATGAGTAAACTTTAGCTCCATTATCTTTAATGCTGAGAGTGTACCAGCCTTCTTGTTGTTTACCTATAGCACTAAGACGAGTCAATCCTTTAGCGTGTTTCCCGGCATTACATAGGGCTTCTTCCAGAAATTGACAAAGCTCTCGCTTTTGTTCGCTACTTAAGTATTGCTCTTCAATGGAATCGAAGGAATAAGCTTTAACTTTGAGCGTTGCAAAGCAGGGAAAGTTTCGCTGGAGTGTATAGCTGTAAACTTCATAGAAAAGGTCGCGAATTGGCAGCTTTAAATCTAGAATTAGCCCGTTGCCGAGACGGAGACTTTCTTCTCGCTCTAAAGCTTCTAGTTTCAAGTATTCGCCGACCTCCCGGATTTCGTAGTTTAGATTCTTTAGTTCTTCGAGTAATTGACTTTGCTCTAAATCGCGATCTTGAACGCGCCGCAAAATATTGGCTAATGTTTGCAAAGGTCCATTATGAATCTCCACAAATGTCCGTTCAATTGTGTATTGGCGGATCTCAATTTGATATTTCAAAAATCGAGCGTACTGGTAAAAAGCACTTAATATTGCCCCATTGACGATCAAAATCAATAAAGCTGGTGCTACTGGAATCCACCACCCCCAGAGGATGAAGGCATAACCAATTCCTATTAAACCAATGCTGATAGCGGCAACATCCGTGAGGTTTCTTAATGGAGAGCGATTTAGCCGACCGAGATAAATGGCTAAAACACCCCAACCAACAATCCACAGGTATTCCCAACCCTGCCACCAGGTTTTTAAAACGGGTCTTTGGTCAAGCACTGTACTAACAATTTGGCTAACAACTTGAGCATGAAATTCTACGCCATAAATTTTTCCTGGTGGTTGCAATTTAGCGATCGCCGAGGTATTAATAAAGTCTTTAATACTAGGGGCAGTTACGCCAATTAGAACAATGCGATTTCTGAAAACATCCCGCAAAACGTTAGAATAACCCTTACCAGCTTCAATGTCTTTGATATCTTGCAGCGAAAGCGTGCGAAACCGTTGCCGAGTGTGGCGATAATTGACTAGTAGTTGAACTCCAAAATCATCATCGCCCCTGTAGCCCCCAGAATGGGCAGAAAAGCGAGGGAGTTCAATGCTACCAAACCGCATCGCCTCGCGATCGCGAAGACCATTGTCAAGTTCAAGACCTTCAACTTTGAGATAAGTTTCTGCTAGCCGTAAAGGCAGGGAAAATACATATTTTTTCTCGCCTTCAGGTCTATTCATTCCCAATATTGCCCGTCTAACTTTGCCGTCATCATCGGAGAGGACATCGGCAAAACCGATTTGTTCTGGAGGTAAGTAGGGGGGGGGGCTTAATTGCAACGGGTAAAACTTTTTCCACCGCTATCAGGTTTTTGTTTTCTTTTAAAGCTGCCACAAGTTCAGCATGACCGGGTGCGACGGGTATATCTCTAACAATATCAAGACCAATAACTCTAGGCTGGTATTTCTGCAATGTCTTCAGTAGGTTGGCGATTTCGCGATCGCTTAAGGGGTAATTTCTTAGCTTTTGGATATCCTTTTCATCGATGCCGACAATGACAACTCTTTGGTCGATAGGCTCTAAAGGACGAAGGTGCAAGAAGGAGTCAAAAGTCAACCATTCTAGCAATTGCAGCGAACCACTCAAACGCAGAAGTATCACTAATCCCAAAGCGACAATTCCTGGTAGTACTCCTATAGACCCAAAGGTCATAGCTTGTCTAAGTTTGCGCCAAACACCAACTATCAATAGTTTCTGCCTCACCCAAATTGGTTAATCAATAAATCCTTCTTCTCTAGCTCGTTTCTCAGTTTGAATGCGTAGACTTTTACCATCTTCTAGGTAAACTTCTAGAACATCTTGAATTTTAGTCCAATAATGGCGTACTGTTCTTAGAGATATATTCATGCGATCGGCAATGACTTTATCCTCTAATCCTTCGGTAAAAGCGAGATTGAGTAGTTCAATCCACTCTGGCTTGACCTCTCCTCGCGGCATTTTAAGGTCTTTGGTATGAGTAACTCCTTTAAGCGCTAAATCGATTCGCTGCAACATCTCCTGACTAGAAAGTCCTTTATCTGCTACGGTAAATCCTCCTTCATGAGCATCAATATCAGGTTTAATCCGTACTAAGGCTTTAACATAGCTGCTTTGCACGACTAGGTTGAGATTGGTATAGGTTTTGATTAAAACCTCCAAGCTCTTAATACCTTGATTAATTTCGGCAGTGTCTCCAAAGGTTTCTGGTAAAGAAAGATCCATAACAACCAGATCGGGTTGAAAAGCTTTGACCTGCTGAAGTGCATTCTGAGTTGTCTTAGCGGTAAATATTTCGGCTTGGGGGTAGTGCTGTTTTAGCAAGTCGAGAGTTCCACTCAAGATGAGTTCGTGGTCATCCACTATCAGTATTTTGAGCGTCTCTTGTTTTACTAAATCTTGAATCATATTATTATCTCAAAGTAAATAATATTACTATACATTTTGGTGTTAGGTGGGTAGCGATCACAAATCGGTTCTCTAATACCAACTAGATGCTTAAATCTTTAGCAGACATATAAATAGCTACAAAATGTATTTTTTCGTTTCTCTGTTTAGCGAAACCTAAGATAAATCGATCTAACTCCAAACTAAGCTAACTTTAATTAAGATACCTGAATGGATTAGATAATACATTGCAGACTTGTGCAATTAAGATAGCTAAGTCGTGTCATTAACTTGGTACATAAGGTTAAAGCGCTTTCCCTATCCAGTTCTCTAATATTTAAATCAAGCTGCTAATTGTCAATCGCCTTTAGTCGCTATAGCGCTTTTCATTCTATTTGGAGTGAGTAAAGAGAACCTTATAGCTCAAGTAACATTTGTTGCAAGTATCTTCGGCATTATTATACAAAATCTTCAACGTCTCAAGACTTTTTATCGCTGCAAATAGTTTTTGTCACAGAAACAAAAGTACAACACACAATTTGGAGGAAAGGATGGATAGTCGCACAGAGAATTTAAGCATAGGTTTCAAACTCTTAAAAAGTCTCAGTCCTCAGTTAGAGAAGGGAACTCCCCAGTATTACACTCAGAAACTAAAGCATTTCTTGCAGTTACAGATCGATCAACTAGCATCTCAATCGCAGATTCTATGGGCGAAAGTGGTTTATCGAGATCCGCAGTTGGGTCGCGGGCAAGTTCTAGAAGCCTCTCAAAGACCCTTCCCTTTTGCCCAAGAAACCCTGAATTACTTACAAACCGAAGATTGGTTAGCTGAGGCTCCATCTGCTTTAGTATTAAAGCCGATTGATATAGACTCTATAGAAAAAGGCTTTTATTATTGTCATTTTGGCGAACCAAGTCAGCCTCATCAATACTTACTATTATTTGCCCAAGAGTCTTTGTCTCATACTCATCGGCAATTTATCAAGCGAACGGCAGCTAGTATTAGCGAATATTTGGACGAACATCAACAAAACTTGCAACACCGCCAAAAGATACAAATTTTAGAAGATATCGTTCAACGAGTAGGTCATCAGTTACGTCATCCTTTAGGTTTAATTAATCTCTATGCTCATAATCTTAGTCGTCTTCTGCCTAAAAGTCAGGAGCAAGAACAAGCTTCAGTTATTTGCCAGACTGCTCAGAGCTTAGATCGAACTCTTACTGAGATTGTGCAGTGTGCAAGTAGTAAAAAGTTGCAGATAGTCCCCCAAGACCTCGGCAATCTTATTGATAAAACTTTAGAAGAATTTCAAGGCTGGATTTTGGAGAAAGAACTTCAAATTTGCTGCACTGATCGCACGTTGACTTTGAAACTCGATCCACTACAAATCAAACAGGCGATCGCTAACTTATTAAGTAACGCTATTCACTTTAGTCCCCAAGGGGCAACAATTTTCATTGATTGGCAAGAGCAACAAGGCGATGTTTTGCTGACCTTGAGAGATGAAGGCCCTGGACTATCCTCCGAAGATTTGCAGCAGTTATTTAAGCCTTTCTATACCCGCCGTTCGGAAGGAACGGGTTTAGGATTAGCCATTGCCCAAAAAGTTGTGTTCGATCACGGCGGGAAACTATGGGCAAGAAATGCACCCAAAAAAGGAGCCGAATTTTTGCTCTGTCTACCTCGATTAATTCCATCTATTAATTTATCAGAGGATAATGCTGTATGTTAACCCTAGAACAAACCAAAACTTTGTCAGCGCTTTTAGTCGATGACGATCGTCACTTTCGCTCTGGAATCAGAACCCTCTTAAGTTTCTCTCAAGTTCAAGATCGAACCATTAACGTAATTGGAGAAGCAAATCGTCCGGATCTAGCTTTATCCCTTACCGAGCAGTATCATCCCGACCTAATTTTAATTGATATGGAATTGATTGAGGGAGATGGTCTTGGCTTATTGCAGCAACTTCAAAACAGCAAGGTATCAAGTAAAACTCTTGTTGTATCAGGTCATCAAGAAGACTGCTGGATCTATCAAGCTATGCAATCCGGAGCGGATGGGTATGTTTTTAAGAGTCAAGTTTCCCAGCAGTTGCTAGAGGCGATCGCCTCTGTTATGCAGAACCAAATCTATCTACCGCCAGAAGTTGCCACTGGATTTTTTAGAAGATTCCAAAAAAACCAAGTTTTATTGCCATCACAACTTGGTCAGTCCTGCAAACTGTCGCAGAGAGAAAGCGATGTTTTGTATTGGCTCGTTCAAGGAGCCTCAAATGATGAAGTTGCAAAGCAACTCTATATTTCCGTAGCTACTGTCAAGGCTCATCTTACTAATATTTTTCTAAAGCTACAGGTAACAAGTCGGACTCAGGCTATTGTGGCGGCCATCAAGATGAATCTGGTTCAGTCGTAATTGGGTTCAGTCGTTTTGGTTTAACCCTAATAACTATCGAGAAGATTCTATGCCTATTGTTGATTCTAATGCTTTAGCTAAATTGTATCGATGCACTCAAAATGCGCCTCTAAGCTGCCATAATCCGATAGAAACTACAGAGAAGATACCAGGGGCGAAGTTTTGTCTAGAATGCGGCTTTCCTACTACATTGCCAGTTCAGACCGAACTGCGGGGCAGTTTAGGCACTTATCGTATTTCTGAAATGTTTAGGTCTCAGGGCATGGGACGGCTTTACAGAGGAGTTCAGACCAGCAATAGTCAACCTGTGACGATCAAGGAGTATTTACTACCAAAGCAATGTTTTAATGCTGTGGAAGCACACCAACGTAGAACAGCATTGAGTCAAGTGACCAAGAGCAATTTGACCACCCCGAAGGGTCGAGAATTTCGGTTAGTCAGTCCTTCAGAAACCATTGCCGATCCAGCTAGCGATCGCGTTTATCTGATTTTTCCAGGAGAAATCGCGGCACTGCCTACTCTAAAGCAGGCTTTGCGAGAAACAGGAGCTTTTTCGGCATCGCGAGTAAGACAATTTTTAGAGCAAACGTTGCAGTCGTTACATTTCCTCCATAGTCAGCCATCAAGTTTTGCCACTGGCGCGGTAGGCATAGCCCATGGCAACTTGGGGCTTGACAGCCTAGTTGTCAGCGATAGCGGCTACGTTTATGTCGGCGATCTAGCATCTTGGGAGCAGCTTTTTGTCCCCGCACCGCGCCAAATGTTATTACCAGAGCAAGACTTAATCGACTTAGGAGAAGTCGCCTTTGCACTGTGGACAGGGCGACTTCTTCACTCTGGTGCTGACATACTGGCAAATCTGCGTGAAGTTCAACATTGGCCCCAGGACGATCCGCCGCTAAAAGATTTTCTGCATCGTTTGCTAGGGTTAGATACCCCGTTCAAATCTGCGGCAGAGGCACGGCAGGAATTGATTAAACTACCTCAAATTGAAATTTCGGCTGGTTTTCAAGGAAATCTGCACCCAAAGTCTCCAACGAAATCGAAATCTCGAAAGTATTGGTTTTTGAGTCTACTTGCCTTGCCTCTATTAGGCGGACTATTGTGGTGGCTATTACCCCGATCTAGATCAAATTTTGATCCAGAGACCGCTAACTTCAAGCAACTTTTGCCTGCCTTTGCCGATGTCAATGGGATTGAGCCAGGACAGTACCCCTACACAGGAGAGGCGCTGGGAACTTGGACAACAATCTTGGACAAGCAGCCCGCCAGCGATCGCACAATTAGAGAATTGCTCACCCAACCCAAGTTGGACATAACAGCTATTTTTAACTACCGCACTTATGCCCCCAGGCGGTCAACCCTTGATGAAGTGCTGGCAGCGAATGCTAAGGCAAATTTTGCGATCGTTAGTTTATCAACTCAATTGCCTGATGGGTTAATTAAGGAAACCATCGCCTACGATGGTCTTTTAGTCTATGTGCCTGCCTATAAAAGCCAAAATCTACCAAATGCACTGCAAGGCAAGATTAGTCTTGCTCAGTTGCAGCAAATTTTTACAGGGCAAATTACCAACTGGAAACAGCTAGACGCAAATTTTCCTGACCTAGCGATCGCACCCTATCGACCGATGGAGCCAGAAGCATTACGCCTATTTCAACAAAAAGTTTTGGGCAACGACCCAGTAGCGATCGCTCAATTTGAAAAGATTAAGCAACGTCCAACCTTTGATACCTTGCGCGCTATTGCAATTGGAGAACAACAAGCGCAAAAAAATGAAGTTGGCACAATTAGTTTCGGACTATTGACCCAAACCTGGGATCAATGCAAAATTTACCCCCTCGCCATTGCCCAAAAAAATGCAGACCCAGTACAGCCTCTACTGAGAGAAACTACTAACAGAAAAATGCAACCCATTTTTCCAGGAGACAATCTTTGTCTAGAGAAAAAGCCTTTGCCGAACATATCGGCTTTTCATACGGCAACCTATCCACTCAGCGCCCCATTAATTATTGCTTATCCTAGAGATAATAATTTGCCAGGACATAGATCGGGTCTGCTCTTTGCTAATTTTCTCAAAACTCAAGATGGGCAGTATCTCCTTCAGCAAGCGGGTCTTGTACCGTTACAAACTGCACCTAAAAACTACACTTTATCATCATCTATTTTGAATCATTAAAGAACGCAATTACTATGGCAAGCCAAACTCATCGTTGTCCAGAGCCAAGCTGCTCTTTTTTCAATCAGGTACTGCCGCACAACGCCAAGGTCTGCCCAATGTGTGGTACTTCCTTAGCACAGGCAGTCCAACCTCCTGCGGTGTTAGCCTCGGCAGGGTACGCTCAAACCTCGGTTCCTTCGCCCCAGCCCTCATTAACAAACAATAGTCAAGAGCGTCCTCAGTTGAAGTTGCATCATCCCAGCAACCAAAGTTTTTTATTGCTCAGGGAGTCGGGGGCGATCGGTCGTCAAAGTCTAGCTAATGGTATGCGACCGGAAATCGATTTA
>QQTW01000536.1_pt1 | contig 23854 bp, 24 predicted proteins | sample 1904831 | NCBI WGS metagenome assembly QQTW01 (sample SAMN09435610, study PRJNA476489) | Subsurface metagenome, whole genome shotgun sequencing project. | reverse complement strand
ATCGAGATGGTAAAACCGATATTTTGTGGCGAAATAGTGATGGTTATTTATCTGTATGGTTTATGGATGGAATTAATCTAGTAAGTAGCACTTATCTGAAGCCCGATCGCGTAGCTGCGGGTACGAGATGGAAACCTATAGGCTCACCTTAATCTAAGCTAGACAAACACTGTTATAATTATTTGCCAATGCAAAAACGGCTAAAAATCCGGTCAAGCACTGATTCTGTTACTTCTTCGCCAGTAATTTCGCCTAGTGCCTGAACTGCCCCTCTTAAGTCAATTGTCCAAAAATCTAGGGGTAAGGCATGAGATACAGCATCAATTACTTGTTGCAACGAGATTTTTGCGCGTGTTAATGTTTCAGCTTGCCTTTGATTGATTGCTAAATCCATATCGGCAGATTGTACGACACCCGTTTGTACAGTGGTTAAAATCGCTTGTTCTAATGCTTCAATTCCTCGGTTTTGAGCCGCCGCCGTTGTGACAATGCGCTTAATATTATCGGGTAGCGGGGGTTGAGCTTTTACTAAGTCAATTTTATTAATGACTAAAATTACCGGGCGATGCTTTATTGATGTGTAGATATCTGCGTCTGATTGCGTCCATCCGTCAGCAGCATCTATTGTTAACAATACTAAATCTGCCCCTTGAGCGCTAACAAGGCTTCTTTCTACACCAATTTTTTCGACTTTATCGCTGGTTTCTCTTATTCCTGCGGTATCTAATACTTGCACGGGAATACCGCCGACCACTAACTGCGATTCTACGACATCGCGAGTAGTCCCAGGTAAATCGGTGACGATCGCGCGATCGCTTCTGCTCCACGCATTTAGTAAGCTAGATTTGCCTACATTCGGTCTACCCACTATAGCAACCTTTAATCCACTGCGTAAGAGTTCGCCTCGGTCAGCCGTTGCGAGGATTTCGCTTACTTGGGCTAATAATTGCCTAATTTTGCCTGTAATATCCTCTAAATCGAGCGGTGGTAAATCTTCCTCAAAATCAATCCGCGCCTCAATTTCTGCCAAAATATCCAAGCAACTAGCGCGTAATTGACTAATCGGTGATCGCAATTTTCCTTCTAACCCTATCAAAGCCGCCTGTGCGGCTTGAGGAGATTTTGCCCCTACTAAGTCATTAATACTTTCTGCTTGAGTTAAATCTAACCTGCCGTTTAAAAATGCTCGTAAAGTAAATTCTCCTGGTTGTGCCAACCTAGCACCCGCTTCTAAACACAATTGTAGTACTTGCTGCACCGCCATAATTCCCCCGTGACAGTGAAACTCAACTACATCCTCGCGGGTGTAAGAGCGGGGAGAACGCATAATTAGTAGCAAAGCTTCGTCAATTAGTTTTTGGCTTTGGGGATGGCGAATATAGCCGTAAAGAATCCGGTGGGATTCCCATGTTTGTGAACCTGGAGCATGAAAAATATATCGAGCAATTTCTAGCGCCGTATTTCCCGATAGGCGCACAATTCCCACACTACCTTGTTGGGGAATAACCGCCGTTGCGATCGCCGCTATAGTTTCATTAGTTGCTAACACTACTTACCATCTCTATTCCTATCGCTACTTATCCTAGCGACAAGTGGAAGTTTTATAATTTAAAACAGTTACCAATACAACAATTTTTCGTACTTTTATATGCCAGAAAATACGATTGACTGTGCTACCGCCTGCGTTAATGGCTGTGTTCTAGGCGATAAATGCCCTAACTTAGAATACAAGCAAGAGTCAGCAAAATTTATTCAAGAAACTTCTTTAGATCGGATGTTGGAAATAGCGGAAGAAAGGTTGAGGAAAAAAATGACCGAACCGCCAAAGTGGGTTTTTCCTGAAGAATAGTATAAAAGTGCGATCGCTCTAGGTAGAATGCGATCGCACTTTTTTCATAGAGCATCTGGGTCTATACCTAATTCGCGCAGCTTGGCGGCTAAAATTTCTGCTCGTTGAGTTTGTTGTTGAGCCACTTGAGTTTGTTGTTGAGCGAGTTGAATTTGTTGTTGAGCCACTTCTGTAGGTGTTGGAACTAACGACCCAACAGCAGTAAAAAAGCGTAACTTTTGTTCGTGAATGCCTAAAAATAATTCTAACTGCTGACTCCACATCCAGCCTTGAGCGTTTGGTTCTATCGGCTGATACGTGCCATTAAGTAAACAAAATCCGGCAAATTCTAAACTGTCTGGATCGAACCAAAAGTATTCTGGAGTGCGGAATGTATCTTGATAAATCTGCTTTTTTAAGCCTCTATCTACTTTAGCTGTTGATTCCGATAACAATTCGATAATTACATTCGGATATAAGCCGTCTTCATTCCAAACTACCCAACTTCTACGAGGTCTGCGCTCTGTCCCTAAAACTACAAAAAAATCTGGCCCGCGAAAGTCCTCAGATTTACGCCGCCGTTGGCTGTAGTAAATAGTTAAATTACCTGTGGCATAAAAATCGTTCCGGTCTTGCCAACACAGTTCAAGGCACTGTAATAGTAAAATAATTTGCCGCAAATGTAATTCAGTTTCCAAAGGTGGCTCGTCGCTATCTAATTCTCCTGGAGGAAAGATAACATCTTCGGCGGTACTTTCGATAATTTCTAAGTCTTTGGCAACAGACATAACTATTTTTTAGTACGGATTGCTGCTTTGAGTTTAGCAAGAACCGCGCTAATTAATTTCTAAGAGTCCCGGCTTGGCAGTCTCGCAGCCAAGTATTTACCGCTTGAGCGATCGCACCATTGCTGCTCTCTCTGGGTGGCGTGGGTGGTTGTTTATTTGGGTAAGTCCCGGTACGCGAAAACATAAAAGCCAATCGCCAACCGCTATTGGTTTTCGTCATAAATAGCCAATGATATTGTTGCAATTGAACTAACTTTCCACTCGTATACTGTCGCTCTAAAGTGGTGACAAATACTTGTTGTGGCTGCTCGGCAACAGGTAAAGTTGGCGTATACTCTCCAGGCCCCAGAGATAAGGGGGCAAATTCTGCTTTTCCGGCTATTAGCACGTAACTGTAAATATCTACGCTCCGACTTAAACGGCGCGACTTTTGGTTAACGCGATTAGTATAGCTGGGTAAGTCTTTAACTAATTGATTTGTTAGCGTCTCTAAATCTTGGTTTTGGCAGTTAGGTAAAGGATTTTGAGCGTAAGCACTAGAAGAAGTTGTAAACCATAAAATGCCAGCAGCTACAATCCCTAATAATCTCATGCTGGTATTTCATCACAAATACGCTGCCATGCTACTTGGGGGTCATCCGCCGCCGTAATTGGACGACCGATAACTAAGTAATCTGCTCCATTGGCGATCGCCTGGGCGGGTGTCATACTGCGCTTTTGATCGCCTGACTCTGCCCACGTTGGGCGGACACCTGGACAAACTAACAAAAAACTCTTGCCGCAACTATCTTTAAGTTGCTGTACTTCTTGCGGCGAACAAACTGCCCCTTCTAGCCCCGATTCTTGAGCCATTAAAGCCATTTGCAGGGCGTATTCTGGTAATTCTAAAGGAATTTTTAGCTCGAAGGCAAGCTGCCGCGATGAGAGGCTTGTTAATACGGTAATGGCAATTAATTTAGTTGGTGCAACCCCGGCTTCTTGAGCGCCTTGTTGAATTGCTTCATGAGCTAAAGTTAGTGCTTCCGTGCCGCAGGTGCTATGAATAGTGAGTAAATCTACGCCGTACCGCGCCGCCGCCCGGCTTGCTCCTTTGACGGTATTCGGAATATCGTGTAATTTGAGGTCTAAAAACACCTTCTTTTGCCGCTCTTTGAGGATTTTTATAACATTAGCGCCAGTGCTAACAAATAATTCTAAGCCCACCTTCCAAAAAGTAACTTCTGGCAACTTGTCAATGAGCGCGATCGCTTCGGCTTCGGTAGCTACGTCAATTGGAACGATGATTTGCGATGAGGGCATACTAAATGATTACGGTACTAGGCGGATAAACTTGGTTTTGCCAAACTGTAAAACCTTGTCATACAATGGATGTGGATCTTCAAAACCTAAATCGACTTGCTCAACTTTTTCTCCATCTAAGCGGATAGCGCCGCCCTGAATTTGCCGCCGCGCATCTCCATTACTTTTACATAAATTGCTGGCACTAAGAATATTTGCTAACTTGGTGGGAAACGGAATTTGGGCAAGGGAAAACTCCGGGACAGAAGCCGATTGGGTTGTATTACCACTGGTTAAAGATAAAGCTGCTGTTTGAGCTTGTTTAGCTGCTTCTATACCGTGATATTGAGTAACAATATCAAGAGCTAGGAGTTTTTGGCGATCGCGCGGATTTGCTGGCAGTTGTTCTGGTTCTAAATCTGTTAATAACTCAAAGTATTGCTCTAGCTGGCTATCAGGAGTTTTTTCTAGCTTTGAATACATTGATAGCGGATCTTCAGATAATCCCACATAATTTTGCAGCGACTTAGACATTTTTTGTACGCCATCTGTCCCTATTAAAATTGGCAGTAATAACCCAAACTGGGGGGTTTTGCCGAAATGTTTTTGCAAGTCGCGCCCGACAGCGATATTAAATTTTTGATCTGTACCGCCTAATTCTACATCCGCATCAATAGCTACAGAGTCGTACCCCTGCATCAAGGGGTAGAGAAATTCGTGTAAAAAGATAGGATTTTCTTGGGTAAAGCGATCGCTAAATCCTTCTTTTGCTAACATCTGCCCTACAGTCATCGTTGACAGCAATCCTAAAATTTCTGCTAAATCTAGTTTTGCCAACCACTCGGAGTTGTAACGGACTTCTAACCTTCCTGGGGTGTCAAAATCTAAAATCGGTCGGACTTGCTCTAAATACGATTGGGCATTTTGGGCTACCATTTCCTCGGTTAGCTGACGGCGTACTTCTGATTTACCTGTCGGATCGCCAATTCTTGCGGTAAAATCACCAATAATCAAAACTGCTGTATGCCCAGCATCTTGAAACGCCCGCAGTTTCCGTACTGGGATACTATGACCGAGGTGAATATCCGTTCCTGTTGGATCGATGCCCAATTTTACGCGCAATGGTCTATTGGTAGTTGCCAAAAGCTTTTCTAGGCTTTCTTGGGAGTTATCGCTATCAAGGCGATCGGGAAAAATTTCACTTACTCCCCGACGCAGCCAACTATTGCTCGTGCTAAAAAGCTGAGAAGCGGCATTAATAATGTTGTTTTCTGTGTTTTGCATCCGTAAGCCAGATTGTTTTTTTAACTCTAAGGTAAACTTTTCTTTTAACCCCAATTTAATATTTGCTGCTTTTTTAGTTACATTGGTTACGTTCGCTAGGTGCTTAGTGCTATTTTTAGCTCGTCAAACTACTATAATTGCAAAAATTAACTCTCTTGCCCAAAGAAATCTCGATTAAATTTCTTTCCCCAAATATTAAAAAATCCTTTGTCAGTACGATTAAAAATCCTGAAGAAAAATTATTTAAGTGAGGAAGTTAAATAACTGTGTCATCTAGTATTGTCCACAAAAAAAATAAAGGCTCTAGTCCTAGTTTTGAGTTCGTTAAAGATATTACCAAAGTAACGGGGGGAACGCTGCTGGCGATTACAATGCTAGGGAGCGCGATCGCGGCAGGAGGGCTAGTTGGTTTAGCCATTAGTTTCCGTAACTTGCCCGATGTTAGAGTTTTACGCACCTACGTTCCTTCGGAGACTAGCTTCATTTACGATATCAAGGGCAAACTATTAGCGAGTATTCACGGCGAAGCTAACCGCGAGGTTACACCCCTCGATAAAATTTCCCCCGACTTGAAAAGAGCCGTAATTGCGATCGAGGATAGCAATTTTTACTACCACAAAGGAATAAACCCAATTAGTGTGGGACGGGCGCTAGTTGTCAACTATCAACAAGGTTCGGTAAGAGAAGGCAGTTCAACCTTGACTATGCAGTTGATGAAAAACGTCTTTCTCTCGCGTCAGCGTACCTTTAGCCGCAAACTAGCCGAGGGAGTGCTGGCAATTCGCATCGAACAAATTTTGACTAAAGATCAGATTTTGGAGATGTACCTCAATCAAATTTATTGGGGACACAATAACTATGGAGCTCAAACTGCTGCCCGCAGCTATTTTAACAAATCCGCAGGCACTTTAACCTTGGCTGAATCGGCAATGATGGCAGGTTTAATCAAAGCACCTCAAGAATACAGTCCGTTTGTTGATATGAAAAAAGCAACGGAACAACAGCACACCGTATTGCGGCGGATGCGAGACCTTGGATGGATTACACCCCAAGAAGAAACCAAAGCCCGCGCCCAAAAAATTAAGCTTGGTACGATTAGATCGTTTCAAGGTAGTGCGAGTCCTTACGTTACAAATGCCGCTTCTCGCGAGTTAGTCGAACGTTTTGGGCGCGACGCAGTTTTAAAAGGTGGAATGCGGGTACAAACTACTGTTGACGCTAGAATGCAAAAAATGGCAGAAGAAACTGTCGTTACTTGGCATCGCCGAATCCGCAATCAAGGTGTCCGCGCCGATCAAATGGCTTTAGTTGCGATCGATCCGCGCACTCATTTTGTGAAGGCATTAGTAGGTGGTGTAAATCCCAAAAAGAGCGAATTTAATAGGGCAATTCAAGCTATCCGGCAACCCGGATCGGCGTTTAAACCTTTTGTTTATTACACGGCATTTGCAACGGGTAAGTATACTCCTAATTCTATTGTTTCCGATACCCCCGTCCGGTATCGAGAAGCTAGTGGTTATTACTATCCCAAAAACTACGATAGCTCTTTCGGCGGGGCGATGTCGATTCGTAAAGCTTTAGAAGTATCGCGCAATATTCCAGCAATCAAAATCGGGCGGGCGGTAGGAATGAATAAAGTAATTGAAACTTGCCGCACTTTGGGTATCAATAGCCCGATGGAGCCTGTAACTTCATTGCCTCTAGGTGCAATTGGCGTAACCCCGCTAGAAATGGCAAATGCTTATGCTACCCTTGCTAATTATGGTTGGAAATCCGAGCCTACGGTGATTGTCCGCGTTACTGATAGCAGTGGTAATGTTTTGTTAGATAATACTCCTAAACCTCAATTAGTTTTAGAACCTTGGGCCGCAGCTTCGCTAACAAGTGTCATGCAAGGGGTAATTACTAATGGTACGGGAAAAGCTGCCCAAATTGGTCGCCCCGCCGCCGGAAAGACAGGAACAACATCTTCCGAGCGAGACATTTGGTTTGTAGGTTATGTGCCACAACTAGCTACGGCTGTGTGGGTTGGAAATGACAACTATCGCCCCCTAGGGAAGGGTTCTACAGGTGGTACTTTTGTTGCTCCGATTTGGCGCGACTTTATGACTAAAGCATTAAAAGATTCGCCGGTGCAAAACTTCCGTCCGCCTTCGGATTTCGATCGCCCTAGATGAACGTAGGAATGTTGCATTAGCGTGGAGACATTGCATTGCAGCGTCTCTACATTCCTTTTTCTAACTCCGCTTTCATTCGCTCTAAGGTAAAATTCATCTGATCGAACATTTGCTGAGGAGTCACGCCAAATTGATTTAGCTGAGTTTTAAGCTGTTCTACTGTCATCTGAGCCATGAAATCTTCTGATAGCTCAAAGCGCTTCATAAAAATTCGATAGCGCTCCATCATTGCTTCCATTTGCTCGATAAATAGCTTTTTCCCGTCGCGATCGAATTTGCCGTAACTATTACCCAGCTTTACTAAAGCTTGGTATTCTTCAAATAGTTGTTTGGCTTCTTGTTGAACTATCTCAGAGTCAAAAAATCCCATAGCGCTTTTGGATAACTGCGATCGCCCAAAATATTTGTACTTTGGCGTTTAGTTTCATTCTAGTCTAGGCTTAAGGTTTAACTCGAACCTCTCGATCGGCGAGATTTCTACACTTGACTAATTGGCGGGTTTGTGTATATAACTTATCTTGCTATATAGAGTTGCTGGAAAATGAGCGATCGGTTAAGAAGTCGAAAAATTGCCGCAGTTTTAGCTTTAACAGGAACTATCAGCCCCATTGCAGGATGGCATAAGTTTTATTTAGGTCAGCCGATTTGGGGGATCGTATACTTGCTTTTATCGTGGACACCCATACCGCGCGCGGCTAGTGCGATTGAGGGCGTATGGTACTTATTGCAAAATGAAAGAGAATTTGACGCAAACTTTAACCAAGAAAGGCAAAATTATTCACCGCCGATGGTAACAGCGCCAAATAATGTTAAAACAATTTCCGAAGCATTGCGTCAGCTAGATGGCTTGCGCGAAGATGGGCTAATTTCGGAGTACGAGTTCGAGCAAAAACGCCGCCAAATGTTAGATAAAATTGCTTGAGCATTATCTATAAATTGACTAACTCATGCAATGGCTACCCTCCATTCAATCTTTACGTAATAAACTATTAAACGATCCTTATTATCGGCTGCAATCGACGGCAGAAATTGCGATCGCGGCTTCTTTGGGCATCCAAATAGATGTGAATAAAGCCCAGGTAGATGATTGGTTGCGGCTACCTGGGCTATCTATTCATCAAGCGCGAAGTTTAGTACAACTATGTCAAGCTGGAGTACAATTTTGCTGCGTAGAAGATATTGCCGCAGCTTTGAGTATTTCCGTCCAGCACTTGCAACCTTTAGTCCCGGTACTTAAGTTTTGCTACTACGATGAAACGGTGACAATTGCACCTATTAGCCCAAATACTGCTACCGTTGAGCAACTACTTGCAATTCCCGCTATCGATACGCCTTTAGCTCAATTTATAGTCCAAAATCGCGATTTGCAAGGTGCGTACCGCAACTTAGTAGATTTTCAAAAGCGGCTTGCGCTCCCTGGTGCTTTAATTAGCCAATTGATGTACTACTTGCAGTTTTAGACAAAGCCGATGCGACTAAGCGGCCAAAAACGAAACCTCGCTCGACCGATAATATTTTCTTCCGGTAAAAATCCCCAAACGTGGGAATCGTTACTATCGTTGCGGTTATCACCCATAACAAAAACACTACCATCTGGAACTTGCTGGGGTAACAAGCGATAAGCCGGAGGTTCGGCAATGTAGTCTTCTTGGAGGGGACGATTGTTTAAATATACTTTGCCATTAGTAACGCCTACAGTTTCAGTGGGAGTAGCAATTACGCGCTTGATAAAAGCTTGTTCTTTATCGTAAGCCGTTTGTAATTGCAGGGGAGTGTGGAAAACAACAATATCCCCCGTTTCTGGCGGGTGAAAGCGATAGGAGAGTTTTTCGACAACCAAGCGATCGCCTGTATGCAAAGTAGGTAACATAGAATCGGATGGAATATAGCGCGGTTCGGCAATAAAAGCGCGGATTAACAATGCCAAACACAAAGCAATAAAAATTAGTTGAAAATTCTCTTGCTGGGCGCGCCACACCCTCAACCACAAAGGTGCTTCTATTGATTTTTGGTTCTCAGAGGTCATATAAAAATTCTTTAGTCCGTAAAAGCGATTAGCTTTAGTTAGCTCAAACAGCAATTTTATCAATTGGGCGAGGAGTTGAGCAAAACCCGCCAATAACTCTAAGTCTAAGGGAGGTTGCGCCGAAAAGTAGCCTTAAAGAAGCTGACCACTTTAAACTTACCTTTATGCGTAAATATTTTTGCTTTCCAATTATCCAATTTTTGGGAGCAAGTTATTTGCTCCCCACCTCCAAATAATTTTAACGATGACTGTGCTGGGCTAATAGTGCTTGCGCTCTTGGCTTATAAATTAAATAAAATAATGCCTCGATGTAACGCAATAAGTCTTCGCGGTTCTCTTTAGAACTAAAATTCCAAAACCCATAAATCCGCGCCAAAGTTAGCAGCTTTGTAGTGTGAATCTTCCAAGTGTAGGTACTGTAAACTCGGTCAATAGCTCTTGTCGAAATTTCATACCAGTAATTGGGGTTTTGGTTGCATTTAGTTACAAAATCAACAATTCTTTCAGCAGTTTCTTCTAAATTTGTTGGGTTAATGTAAAAACCATTAACTTTGTTTTGAATAATCTCTAACGGCCCGCCAAATTGCGTAGCAAAAGTTGGCAGTCCTGAAATCATTGCTTCCAAAATTGTCAGTCCAAAAGCTTCAAATAATGCTGGTTGAACAAATATACCTTGATGGTCGGCAATTACTCGATAAATTTCTCCCGATTGAGACTTAGAAAGACGCACTCCCAACCAGCGAATTTTGCCATACAAGTTATATTGTTCGATAATTCGGTAAAGCTTTTCTATTTCGTCTCTTTCTTCATTATCGCCCGATTCTTCCACGCGTAATTTACCCGCAACCAAAATTAAATTACAATGTTCTTGCAACTGCGGGCTTTTGCCAAAACATTCAGCTAATCCCGTCATGTTTTTAATTCGGTCAAGCCGCGCCATAGAAAAGATTGGACGTTTATTTGGGTCGTCAAGCTTACCAAATATTTGCGAAGGATCTTCTAAAGTAAAAAGTAATTCTTCTAGCTGATAGCGATCGCTAATTACTCGTTCTTCAGTGCGCGAGTAAGGAAAATAAGCTTTTTCATTCACTCCTGGCGGTACGACATTAAACTTAGGACTAAATAATTCCACCCCACTTACGACGTGATACAACTCTGGCATTGTAAAGCATTGGTACGATTCGTATTGTCCTATACTGTCTGGCGTACCGACAATTTCTTGATAGGTGCTGCTAATAATGAAATTAGCGGCATTCATTGCAATTAAATCTGCCGTAAACTGCAAAGAAAAATGATATTTATCATCTAGTTCTTGCCAGTAAAGATTACTAAATAAATACTTTGATTTTTCCAAAGCATGAGCAATATTACACTGGGTTACTTTCAAGCGACGAGCTAATAAAAATGCGACTAAGTTACCATCAGAATAATTGCCAACAATTAGGTCTGGCGCGCTTTTAAATTCTGCTAACAATTCTCTTTCCGCATCTATCGCATAAGTTTCTAAGTAGGGCCAAAACTCAAAACGAGAGATCCAATTTTGCGTCATGTTGGGATTAAATTCCCGCAGAGGTACGCGCAAAATCCAGGCATTATCTGTATCGTGGACTTTTTCTAAGCGTTGGTTGCAAAGCGTGCCATCGCTATTAGGAATCAATCGAGTTAAGATAATTACTTTGGGTATAACTCCCAGTCCATCTAGTCCTGCTAGGGTGACATCTTCTTGCAATTGTTTTTCTAAACTTTTTGCTTGATCGAGGACATAAACTACTTGACCTCCGGTATCTGGTCGTCCCAAAACTCCCTCTTGACCAAACCAACCATGAGGAGAAACAAGCACGATTCTAAACACCATTGGAATCCGAGAAATAAAAGCTTCTAAGGTTTGGTGATCGGGAGAATCAATTAATTGATCCAATATTTCTAAAGTTTCTTTGACGCGCCCCGCCGTATTACCCCAGCCAGCTTCAAATCCCATCAATTGCAATACAAAACGAAACTTTTCGTAGGGTTCGTCAAAATCGAGATCGCTTACAAAAGTTAAAGCTTTTTTGATTTTTTCAGACAACTGCTGTTGAGATTGGATTCTGCTATTAATTAATAATTGAGTGCTATCGTATTTATGCAAGCGCAAGAAATCAAATAAGCTTTCTAGCCATTGCCTGGGATCTTGAAAAAGTTTACTAGATAAATAGCGATTGAGATATTGTACGCCTTTACCAATATTTTTGGGATCGCGGATTGTCGGGGTGTAATCATAAAAAGGCTGAAAATCTAGCTCTAATATGTCGCCTTCGTTGGGGTGATAGTGGTTGACAAAGCGATCGCGTACATCTAACAGTTCTTGAATGCTTAATTGCTCTACGTTCAATTCTTCTGTTAGTCTATATACCTCTTGACTAGCAATTTTTGAGCGTAAAATTAGGCAAATATTGCCATCTTCGCGGATGATCTCTTGAGTATAGTAAATAAGTTTGCCTAAATTAGAAGAATTATAATATTCTTGCGGCTTTTGGTATTTGGTACAGTACTCGCTATAGGCATTTAAAATATCGTTTCGTAACAAATAGCGCTTTTCTTGATGACGCAACTCGCTAAGAAATGAGCGCAAGTCATTTTTTTCTTCAGCGATCGCATTTTGAATTAATTCTGCGGACATACTATCTCCTATAATCAATTAATGACCATCAACCAATCAATCTACACAATGTTACTGAGTTTTGCTTTTTGTTTGCCTAGGCAAAAGCAAATACGGGGAAATATTGTTGTTAGAGTTAGAGAATTTCTAACTCCAACTTATTAAAGGGCGTACAATTCACCAAATTTTTGTTTGATGTAACCAATAAAAGGGTCAATGCTCAAAGGTTTACCTGTAGCTCTTTCGACAACTTCCGCCGCCGTATATTTTCGTCCATGCTGGTAGATATTTTGTTTGAGCCAATCGTGCAGCGAATAAAAATGACCCCTTTCGATTTGGCTTTTAATTTCACTATTAGCTTGAAGCGCCGCCTCAAAAAATTGAGCGCTCATTAAGTTACCTAGAGTGTAACCCTGGAACATTCCGCCTACCATCCCACCGTACCAATGCACGTCTTGCAACACGCCGTTAGTATCGTTAGCGGGGGTAATACCTAAATCCGCCTGATAGCGAGCGTTCCAAGCTGCGGGGAGGTCTTTTACCGCTAACTTGTCTTCTAGCAAAGCCAATTCCAAATCAAAGCGAATCATTACGTGCAGATTGTAAGTTACTTCATCAGCATCGGTGCGAATCAAACTGCGCTCGACTTTATTAATAGCACGGTAAAAAGTTTTTAGGGGTATTGATTGAAACTGGTGAGGAAAAGCATCTTGCAGTTGCGGATAGAAAAACTGCCAAAAATTACGGCTGCGTCCGACTAAGTTTTCCCACAGTCGCGATTGACTTTCGTGAACTCCTGAAGAAGTCCCACCCGCTAGAGGTGTTGCTTCAAATCTTTGAGCAATACCTTGCTCGTACAAAGCATGACCAGTTTCGTGAATTGTACTAAATAACCCTTCATTTAAGTCATTTTCTCTCACGCGGGTAGTAATACGCACATCTCCCGTAGAAAACTTAGTCATAAAGGGGTGCAAAGTTTTATCTTGTCTTCCTCTATTAAAGTCGTAGCCTAGCTGTTGAATAACTTTGAGGCTAAAAGCTAATTGCTCCGCTTCAGGAAAATGTTGATGCAAACACGAAGCATCTGCAAGCTGTTGGGAGGCAATAGCCGCAACAATTGGTACTAATTGTTCGCGCAGTTGAGCAAATAACACTCTTACCGATTGAGCATTCATACCATAGTCGGACTCGTCAATTAAAGGATCGGCGATATGCTCGTAGCCAGGAAAATAGTTAGCCATTTCCCGGCTAAAGTCCAAGGTTTTTTGTAAATGAGGAGCGATCGCGTTAAAGTTATTTTCAGGTCGTGCTTTTGCCCAAGCTTCGTAACATTCGGCGCTATGTTGCGAAAATCTTGCTGTAAAATCTGGGGGAATTTTCACTAAGCGATCGTAGTCGTGGCGGGCAATCCGAATTAAACTTGCTTCATCGCCGTCATAATCGCACTCCGCCTCGTAGTCGCGCAAGTCTGCTAAGAGTTGTCCGATTTTGGGGCTAGTAAACTTGGTATGAGCAATGTGTCTCAAAGTCGCTATTTGTCGCCCCCGCGCCGCCGCACCGCCGGGAGGCATATAAGTAGCTTGATCCCAGTAAAGCAAGGAGGCGGCAGATTCAATGTCGTTTACTTCCGCCAAGCGAGTTTTTAATTCTTGCAGTTTGGGGTGAGTCTTTTCGAGAGTTTGCATACCTAAAATATTAATATTGGTTTTATCTAGTTTGACGCGGGAAGCAAAACTACTGCCACACTTTAGGTAAATTAACCCTAATTACTAATTAATTCCACTCTGTCTCCCTCGTCAAAGTTCTGCAAGTACACTTTCACTTTTTCATCTTTAGCGGTGGGTAGTTTTTTTCCGGTAAAATCTGGGTGAATGGGTAATTCCCTGTGACCTCTATCGACGAGTACCGCTAACCAAATAGTTGCAGGTCTACCATACTCATTTACAGCATTTAAAGCGGCGCGAATTGTCCGCCCTTTATAAATAACATCATCTACAAGCAAAACTGTTTTTCCCGTTAAATCAAAAGGAATATCGGTTTTAGCTGGAGTCCTAACGCCAATTTGGTCTAAGTCGTCCCGGTAAAAAGTAATATCTAACGCTCCGACAGGTACGGTTACACCTTCTAGCACTTCAATTTGTTTAGCTAAATTTTCCGCTAACACTACTCCTTTTGTATAAATACCTAAGATTGCCAAATTTGATAAATCGCGGGATCTTTCAATAACTTGCGAAGCCAGGCGCGTCATCGTCCGCCGGATTTCTTCAGAGGATAAAATTTCAACGACTTTAGCCGCCATAGTTAGATAATCCCTATTTGCTTGGTAGGTAGGATAATCTAAGTATTTACCAATAGCAAAGCGATCGCAATTAAAAGCCAAGTTATAAAGCAGTACTCAGTTAGTTGCAACGCTCGACTAATCCGCGTTGCTGTAATTGGATAAATAAAGTCTCCAAGTGTTGGTTTAAGTTTAGCGACTTGGCGATACCAATTTACCCCACCTAGTTGTACGCCTAATATTGCCGCATAAGCGCTTTCGCTCCAGCCAGAATTGGGGCTTGCATCTTTACTCGCATCTCGCCTGCAAATAAGCCAAACTTGCTGAGGTTTTCCAGACAATAATGCCAAAGTTATAACCGTTAAGCGACAAGGAAGCCAAGTAAGATAATCTTCTAGTTTGGCGCTAAACCAGCCTATATGAGTATAAGGTGCTTCAAGGTAGCCAACGGATGAATCTAAGGTACTAGCAGCTTTATAGGCTAAAGCGAAGGGAACGCATCCAAGGGGTGTAAATGCCCCAATAATTGCATAAAATAACGGGGACATCACTCCATCAGTGGCATTTTCAGTTACAGTTTCCATCACCGCGCGTAAGATTTCTGGCTCGGTCAAGTTTTGAGTATCTCTACCCACATAAAGGCTCAAACTTTTTCGAGCTTGTTCTAAGTTACCTGTGGCGAGTATTTGTAAAACGGTTTCTGCTGCTTGTCTTAAACTTTTTAGTGCAAAGCAACTAGCTAACAAAATACTTTGAGTGACAATGCCAAACAGGGGATGAATCAAATTTGAGCCATAAGAAATCGCCCAACCAAATACGCCACTACCAATTATTAGCAATAGTCCTAAAAATATCCCGTATAAGCGTTGTAGTACAGGGGGATGTTTAAATCCAACTAATTGCGTAAAGCGATTTATTATCCAACCCATAACCTGCACTGGATGCAGCCAATTCCAAGGATCGGCAATCAGGTAATCTAAAACAGCAGCAACAATGAGAATGGTAATGGAAGACAAGGAGAGATGGGGTGAGTTGGGAGACTAGGAGATGGGGTGAGTTGGGAAACTAGGAGATGGGGAGATTTAAAAGCTTTGTCCCCTTGTCCCCTTATTCTCAAAGTGGATGGTTTTGTAAACCATGCTTTTATCTAGTCCCCCTATCCTCTACCTACTAAACTACAAAACTTGCCGATTCTCCTTGAGCAGCTTGCCAACTGCGGGCATCGTAATAAAGATCGGCAAGAGTTATAGCATACAATGCTTCTGAGAGTTTTTGATGCAATCTTTGCCATAAAGTAAATGTTACCCAATCTTCCGCTTGCGCGGCGGTAGGACTGTGATGGGGTAAGGGTTCAATTGTTTCGCCTACCGCCGCTAGAATTTGTCCCAAAGAAATTTTGTCTGGGGATTTGGCTAATTTATAACCCCCTGCCGATCCACGCACGGATTGCACTAAGCCCGCGCGCCGCATCTCTATTAACAATTTTTCTAAATAAGGGGCGGGAATATTTTGCCGCGAAGCAATTATTTTTACGGCGATAGGCTCGGTGGATGGTTGCAAGCTCAAATCAAGTAATGCCTTGACGCTGTAGTGTCCGCGAGTTGTTAATTTCATTTAATAGCTAAATATTGAACGCGCGATCGCTTTGCTTTGGCTTACTTATTGCTTTTCCCCTGGCTATCCAACCAAAATTCCCTTCAGCAGATAGACGTAATTAAACTTATCATGTTAAATTCCCGTCCGCCCCACAAAGTGCAGTTTTTTGCTTGCTGCTATTTAAAAAAAATTACAGAAGCCAAGATTTTAGGCTTATTTTTGGTTTTCTGCTTTATTTTGCGCTTTTTTCGTTGTAACTCGGATTGTTTACTGTTTTTATTTTAGAGCTACCGCGTAAAGTTGTTTTCCTCAGTTTGGCAATTCACTTAACTTTCCTGAGAAATTCAACCTATTGATATTGGGCGATCGCTACTTACCATAAAATATATCTAATATTATGAAGTTATTGTTATTGTTGGCAATTACTGTCCCTATTCACAATTAATCTATTTATTAAAATCTCATAAATATTATCATTTTACAATTAAAATTAGTGTAGTATAATTCCTTAAGTTAATGTATAGCTAAGTAATATCATTGTTTTGGCGAAAGTCAGTTTTGCAAAAGTTTGGATAAGAGTCAAGGTAAAAAAATCTAAGATTTGCTATATTCAAGCGCAGCATTTTGCTTGTTTTTGCTGGATTAAGCCGCAAAATCTATTACTTTAAAGCTCTTATTAGCTAAAATAAGACGTAACCCAAAAATTAAACCATTAGTTTCCTCCCTTAAGTCGATGAATAAAAAGAAAAAAGTAGAGCCACTAACTGGGCAAGAACTTCTTGATAAAGTCAAAGAGCTAGAGAACATTAGCAAAGAAGAAAAAGCTAAGGAGTGTGGCTACTACACTGTTACCAAAAATGGTGTTGAGCGGGTCAACATGATGAAGTTTCTTAATGCTCTAATTGATGCGGAAGGCATAGAATTAGACAGTAACAGTAATTCCGACGGACGGGGAGGACGTAGCGCCAGCTATAAAATTAGCGTCCAGAGAAATCAAAATTTATTGATAGGTTCAGCTTATACAAAACAGATGGGCTTAGAGCCAGGAGACGAGTTTAAAATAACTTTAGGGCGCAAGCATATTCGTTTACAGCAGGTAGATCGAGAAGAAGATACGGAAGCGACCGCTTAATAAGCTAAAAACGAGGAGTAAAGATGCCATCAAATCTTAACCTCAACTCCTCCGTAGCAATCAAAAATATCTGGGATTTACCACTAAAGGTAATGCTTCTACTAGAGAAAGTAGCAATAGGTAATGATTTGGAGCATTATTTGTTGCTGCAAAGCTACCCTAGGAGGTCAAAAAGCTGTTTATTATCTTTAGCAACCGCCCTGCTTTTTTACGACCGAGTAACTATACTAATTTCCCCTCTACCCTTTTAGGCAAAAGTTGTCCCCAAGTTTTAGCCACAATGAAATCATGGATTGATATTTTTTAACTCGTCTAAAGTCCATGACAATACTTAATTGTTATACAAACATTGCATAGGTCTAATGCAATATTTGTATAGCAAAGGCACTAGGGTACGATTATTTTTGCGCTCCTCTATTTTTAAAATCTTTAATTTTTGTTGCCGATGCAAGGATTAACGATCTTGCCTAGCCGTATCATAAGTAAGCTTTTGAGGCGGTTGAGAGAATTGGCGATCGCACTATAAATGCCAGATATTACTGGCAAAGAGTGTTTAAACTAGAAAAAGCTTTGAGCAACGATCGTATTGTAGATCATCTAGCTGGCGCGTCGTTGCGATCGCGTGTCAAGCGACCGATTAGCTAAATCATAGGTTACAAGTAACTAAAGCGCGCGATCGCGCGTTGTCGAATTTAACTCAAAAGCGCTATCTATAGCAAAAAGGGCAATACTTTTAAGTAAGGACGCTCGGATTTATTCTGTTGGAGCAAAGCGACTCACGTAAACTAGGTTGACGTATGAACACTCACACATTTGGTAATCATTATATTACTTGCCCAATTTGTCAAAGACGGAGTAACTTTAAGTTGGTTAAGATGTGCAAGGGATTGTTTACTTGCAATTCATGCCAAGAAAAGTTAGTAGTAACTTGGAGCGGTCATTACGTCCGCGATCCTTTTAGTGGTAAACAAGTGCTAGTAGCTCAACTGCTGCGCCGTCAAAGCAGCCCTTGGGCAAGAATTATACGCGATTTGAGTTCAATTAAGCTGCCATTTATGTATGTTGCTATAGGCGTGCTAATTGTGGGTGCTAGTGTTTTTACGATAGAAAGCGTCAACCGCCAACAGAATCCAACAAGTCAAGTTGTAGAAAAAATGAACGACATTAACAACCAACCTAAGTTATAAGAATGCAGGCAGAAAACAGTTTTTAGCTATTGTCTTCTGCCTTGAGGCTTAATTAAAGTCCAACCTTCCTTTGTCCCCAGTTGTTGAACTGATTTTAAGCGGAGGCTTTTAAGAGTATCCCCATCGACAAGAAAGTAGGGTTTTGGTTGTTGCCAGTATCGTTGTAATTGGTCGTTACTAGCAGGGATAACTTGGCGATCGCTATAAAAGTCCAATGAGGGTCGATGATAAGGGAAAGAAGTATAAATTTTTTGATGTTTAGGTGTATTGCTTTCAATTAAAGCAGCTACAGGTTTTACGGGGTAAGCTTCGGCTAATTCCCACACCCAATGACGAGAAGTTACAAATAAACCTAGGGAAAGATAGCAACCCCAAAGCAAAACTACAATAAATTGGCGATCGCGTTTTTGGGCTAAAATTGCGGTAACGGTCATCGTTAGCGCTACGCAAGTAGAGATTAACTGTAACTGTAAGTCTCGATTGGGGCTTAAGGGGCTAAAGTACAAACTCCCACCCCAACCGAGTAGCGCTAATAGTGTAAGTATAGCGATCGCGCGGCGGGAATAATTAAAGTGTGGTTTATGCCAAATTTGGGTTAGCTGAACTCCTACAGCTAAAGCAAAAGCTGGGTAAATAGGTAAAACGTACCAAGGCAATTTAGTTGTCATTATAGAAATTGCTAGGATGTAAACCCCTAGCCAAACAACAATAAGCTTGGAGTAACTAATATTGCTATTAAGCCAAGCAAAACGAAAACCTTGGGGTAAAAATAGCAGCCAGGGAAAGGAATACTTAACAATTTCTAGTAAATAATACCAAAGTGGCTGTGTGCGACCGTCTACCCCTTGCCAAATCCGACTCAAAGACTGATCGACAATCGCAGTTTGAGTAAAAAAGTTACCGTAATGTAACCATTGAGCCGTATACCAACTAAAAACCGGAGCAGTACCAATGAATATTCCCAACCACAAATACCAATGGGTAAGTAAGCGCGGAGTATCCCAGTAGAGAAATAATAAAGCGATCGCACCTAATAATAAGCAAATCATCAGCCCTTTAGTAAAGCAAATAAGCCCTAACCCAACGCCTACACCTAAGCAGTAACGCAAATTCCGCCGACTCCGCAGTACGCACCAAATTGTAAAAATAAAAAAACTAACTATCGCGCCATCCAACATTGCTAGTCGTCCGTGACGTACCATCGGTAGCATTGTTAAATAAACTAAACTCGCAAAAATAGCAGTTGTTCTTTGCGGGAATATTTCTCGACCGATACTGTAAAGTAGCGGTACAGATAGCGCCGTCAAAATTGCCCCAGGTAGGCGCGAAGTCCATTCATTTACCCCACCAAGGCGATAAGCCAAAGCAATTAGCCAATGTATTAACGGCGGTTTATTGAGGTAGGGTTCGCCGTTCAAAGTAGGATAAAGCCAAGCTAGGGAAGCGATGGAATGGCGGGAAATTTCCCGCGCCACTCCCGCTACTGTACCTTCGTCCCAATCTCGCAAAGACACTCCGCCCAAATTAATCGTAAATAATAAGAGGGCGGCGAGTAGTAACCCAAACACCCACAACCAATCGAATAAATGTCTTTGAGGGAAATTTTTATAATATAAACGAGCCATGCGATAGTTAAAAGCGACTGCTAGAAAATAAACACAATTTGTAGTTGCCAACTTTTATCTTCGCGTATTACTTCAATTTGCCGAATAAACTCTCTAAAGTAAAAGCGCCTTTCCGATTCTGATAAATCGAGCCAAAACTGAGGAATAGAGACTAATTGAGCAACCGATCGCAAATTGACGGGGGGTAAAGTTGCTAATTTTCCTTGTAATTGAGAAATTTCGGTGCGGAGGTTGTAAGTGCGTAAAGTCGCCGTTTCCAAGTCTAAGATGCCATTATCAATCAAATCTGGAATTTGAGTCAGGATTTTTTGCTTTGTCTCAATTTGAGCTAACCAAGTAGTTTTTACCCCATCTAATTGAGAAAAGTTCGCGCCACTTACAGCTAAAGGTAAATCGCGGCAAATAGTTTGAATTGTTTGTTGCAATACTTCTTCGTAAGCTAAAGAGCGACACTTGGGGAGATGGGGGCAATTATTCGGGCGCAAGTAGAGATATTCGCTTTGTTTGCGGGGCTTAGTAACGCTAACAACGGTCATGGGTGACGAGCAAGAGGCGCAAGTAACTAACCCCGCTAAAGAACGGTTGGCGCTGGCGGTACGCGGTGGTAAGCGACGATTGCGGCGCAACAAGCGATCGATTTGGGCGGCTTCTTCTCTAGAAATAATTGGCGGATGAGTATCGGATAATATTTGTCCGTTTTGGTAAGCGGTATCGCCGCGATAGACGGGATTAGTTAACCAACGTTTTCCGGTGGTGACAGAGATTTTTTTGCCGTATTTTTGGGCTAAATAGCGCACCGCACCCCGCAAAGAGCCGTAGAGAAGAAAGCGATCGAAAAACTCTTTGACTACTGGGGAGGTAGTGCGATCTATGGCGTAACGATCTTTAATTCTGCGGTAGCCGTAAGGAACTTTACCCGGCGGAGTTAGGGCGTTAAGACGGTTGCGGGCGTGTCCAGTGCGGATGCTGCGGCTGCGTTGTTCGTATTGAAGTTGTTGCAGTTGCAATAAGTCTGTTTGCAGGGTAGTTGTTATATCTTGTTCGGTGGTAATTAGCTTGATATTGAGCGCTGATAGTTCGCTTAAACGATTGTTAATTTCTAAGATTGAGTCGCCTAGTTCTTCGATGCGGCGAATTAAAAGATAGTTGGCTGTTGCGGTTTTAGCCTCGCGCAGTAGTTGTTGCAGTTGGCTTCGCCCTCCTAGGTCTTGGTACAATTTATCTAGTTCCCATCCCCATAAATTCGGCTCTGGTGGGGGTTCTAGCAAGGGGTTTGTGTAAGTGTAGGCGATAATTTTCATTGACCAACCGTACCGCGCGAAAATTTTTTAGCTTTGAGTAAGTTCGATAATATTGTTGTCTGGATCTTTGGTAAATAAAGCGGCTCTACCAGAAGCGCTAGATTGAATAGGGCAGTTTTGCGCGATTAGTTGAGTTTTGGCTGCGGCTAAGTCTGTAACTGCAAGAGCAATGTGGGGGTTGCGTCCCCATGTGTCGCTATTGCGTAATTCTGTTGAACTTGAAGCATCAACGATTAAGTGGAGTTGAAAGTTACCGATTTGATACCACGTACCGGGATAATTGAGAGTGCGGTCAATTTTGGTTAAACCGAGAATATTGCTGTAAAAATCTTCGGCTTTTTGTAAGTCCGTGACGAGTAAGGCGGTGTGAAAACACTGAGTAATTTGCATGGGGTTTATTGCTGTTGCTTAATTTTTATCTAAATTTATGCAATTAAAGGCGTAGTTTTAGACCAAAATTTATGACTTTTTACTTTTGAGTTGCAACTTGTTTATGCTAGAAAACATTAGGCTATCTTAAAGACGCATCATGGGTAATACTTTTGGGCATTTGTTTCGGGTCACTACTTTTGGTGAGTCTCACGGCGGCGGTGTGGGAGTTACTATTGATGGTTGTCCGCCACGCTTAGAAATTACCGCCGAGGAAATTCAAAAGGAATTAGACCGTAGGCGACCGGGGCAAAGTAAAATTACGACACCGCGTAAAGAAGCCGATACTTGCGAGATTCTTTCGGGGATATTTGAAGGCAAAACTTTAGGTACACCGATCGCTATTTTAGTGCGAAACAAGGACACTCGCCCTCAAGATTATGATGAGATGGCACAATCCTATCGTCCCTCTCACGCCGATGCTACTTACGATGCTAAGTATGGAATCCGCAATTGGCAAGGCGGGGGGCGTTCGTCAGCGCGGGAAACTATTGGACGAGTAGCCGCAGGTGCGATCGCTAAAAAAATTCTTGCTACAGTGGCTAATGTAGAAATTGTTGGCTACGTTAAACGCATCAAAGATTTAGAAGCAGTAATCGATCCTAGCGCAGTAAGTTTAGAGCAAGTTGAAAGTAACATTGTACGCTGTCCTGATGGAGAATCTGCCGAGCGGATGATTGAATTAATCGAGCAAGTAGGAAGACAAGGCGATTCTGTGGGGGGGGTAATTGAATGCGTTGCTCGTCACGTGCCAAAAGGCTTGGGTTCGCCAGTGTTTGATAGGATAGAGGCAGATATTGCCAAGGGTGTAATGTCTCTCCCCGCAACGAAAGGTTTTGAAATTGGTTCGGGTTTTGCGGGAACGCTGCTCAATGGTAGCGAACACAACGATGAGTTTTATACGAACGAAAATGGGGAAATTCGCACAGTAACTAATCGCTCTGGTGGCGTTCAAGGTGGCATTTCTAACGGTGAAAATATTATTTTGCGCGTAGCTTTTAAGCCGACAGCGACAATTCGTAAAGAGCAACGTACGGTAAATAAAGAAGGCGAGGAAATGCTGTTAAAAGGTAAAGGGAGACATGACCCTTGCGTGCTTCCTAGAGCCGTGCCGATGGTGGAGGCGATGGTAGCATTAGTATTGTGCGATCATTTGCTACGCCATTATGGGCAATGCAAAGTGTTACCTTAAAATTAATTACGAGAGCGGCATTTGACCTAGCTTGTAAGTTTTACGATTAGAAATAGTTGCAACTTTTTAAATGGATTCAATTACAATTTTAGGATTAGTTGCAGGTACGCTTACAACCCTGGCTTTTTTGCCTCAATTATTTAAAATTTGGCAAACTAAATCAGCTAAAGATATTTCTTTTAATACCCTAATTATTTTTAATACGGGTATCTTTCTTTGGCTAATTTATGGTCTTTATCTCAACGCTTTGCCAATTATTTTGGCTAATTTATTTACTTTGATTTTCAACATAATAATTGTATGGCTTAAAATTAAATATAAGTGATATCTAATTAAAAAAACTATTGTGACTGCTTTTGCTGCGGAAAGACTGCTATTTACTCCTGCTACTCCTGACACCGACGCTATTGAAACTATTTTTGCCTTTCCCAACGAATACACGGTAGGCATTACTAGCTTAGGCTATCAAGTAGTATGGGCTACTTTGGCAATGCGTTCGGATGTAGCAGTTAGTCGTTTATTTACTGATGTCCGCGAACAATTACCTCGAACGCCGGAATTAGTTGGTTTTTCTTGCTCTTGGGAGCTAGATTACGTTAATATTCTCAATTTGCTAGAATCTCTCCAAATTCCAGTTAGAGCAACTAATCGAGATGAAAATCATCCTTTGGTTTTTGGCGGAGGTACGGTATTTAGCGCCAATCCCGAACCTTTTGCAGATTTTTTTGACATTATTTTGTTAGGTGATGGCGAAAATTTGCTAGGTAACTTTTTAGACGCATACAAGCAAGTTAGAAACGCCGATAAAAAGACGCAATTAATTCACCTAGCTCAAATACCAGGGGTGTATGTTCCCAGCTTGTATGAGGTGACTTATAGCGAACAAACAGGCGATATCGAGTCAATTCAACCTGTTACAAATGCTATTCCAAGCTATGTAGATAAACAAACTTATCGAGGTAATGTTTTATCGGCTTCAACGGTAGTTACCGAAAAAGCTGCTTGGGAAAATATTTACATGGTGGAAGTGGTGCGGAGTTGTCCCGAAATGTGCCGTTTTTGCCTTGCAAGTTACCTAACTTTGCCTTTTCGGAC
>QQTW01000535.1_pt1 | contig 23862 bp, 20 predicted proteins | sample 1904831 | NCBI WGS metagenome assembly QQTW01 (sample SAMN09435610, study PRJNA476489) | Subsurface metagenome, whole genome shotgun sequencing project. | reverse complement strand
ATAGCGACTCCCTCCAAGTAAGGCTCTACAGTTGAGCTTCCCTTTCTCGTCCAGTGGAACCATGTAAGCGTGAATGTGCGGGGTAGACTCGTCTAGGTGGAGTTCGGCTCTTACAATACGATCGCCATATCTATTGAGCAACCATTCAGAGGCTTGATGCTGAAAGTCTTCTAGTCGCTGCTGCTCATAGTATCCCGCTCTACTTGGGTCATCGGGTCTAAAGTATTCAGGGCTGGCAGTCAGGAGAAACTCCACCGCCAATACAGCATTCTTGCGAATTGTTTGGTCGCCAATGTGTTGCCTTACCAGGGTTTCCAGGTCTGGGGTGTTGGGGCTGTCTGGTTGCCCTATAATACGAATGTGCTGTTTTTCTGGGTCGGCGTTGGGTGTTTCACGTTTTCGGCGCTTTGTGTTGAGCCGAGCGACCAACTGCCCCTGCCTTGAGTTTCTGAATCCTGCAAATCCCGTATGCCATGCTTCTTTCTTTCCCAGCAGCTAAACTAGATTATGCCTCACACGCAGGGGATGGATGCGCCCCCGGAGGGCGAACAGAGCAATTTTGAGCGCAGCGTCCCCCTTGGGGGCAAAATTGTGGAGTGAGTCCTTAGGTTATGCAACATAAAGAAAAGTCTAACAGTATAACCGGGGCTATGACACCCAGAGTGCTACTGGGAAAAAGAAGAGAAGATATAACTGAATTGAGTTAGAGCCTGTTGCTCAAAAATTTCAACAATCTTTCGTTAGTCCTTATGTTATGTCGCATAACAAAGAGTCTAACAGTATAACCGGGGCTATGACACCCAGAGTGCTGCTGGGAAAAAGAAGAGAAGATATAACTGAATTGAGTAAAATACTGTTGCTCAGAAGTTTCTATAATCCTAGTTAGAAAGCGAGAGTGCAACAGTAGTTATGAGGCTATGACACTTGACTACCCTATTGGGAAAATATTCTTGAGAGATTGCTAGGGTGAGTAAAATACTGTTGGTCAGAAGAAGGAATACTTAGTGTAAAGATTTAACAAGTGTGGTGGCTAGTTGTGTCACTATTCATTGTAGTGAGAGTAATTAGGGTAGGATACTTTATGGCAACTGCAAAACCAAACCAAAAGATTCACGTAGATAAACTATCAGCGACTTTAGAAAAGCTAGAGCAGTTAGATGTGAAGCAGAAGTCAGAACTAACGCTGCGAGAAAGTATTTACTTGTTACGGGATAAGCTGCGCGCTGCTTTGAAGAAGGGGTACTCTTATGAAGATTTGTCAGAGATACTAGAAGCAGAAGGAATATTAGTTTCAGCAGCCACCTTAAAGCAATACTTAACAGAAACTAAAAAAGAAGTAACTAAAAGTAAGAATCGGGCATCGGCAGGAAAGACGGGGCTAAATTCTCCTAAAGCCACCCAGAAGAATATAGAGGCATCACCAGAGATGATTACAAAAAATAAAGATAAAGACTCGGCTGTGGAATCGGAGCTAGTAGAAGAAAAGCAATCTCTAAATAAAGCAGATGATACAGATACGTTGCCTGATGGTGAGGTAAACTTATTAGAGTTAAATAATCAAGCTTCATCCCCAGCTAGTCAACAAGATAGTAAAAAGCCTGTAAGAGGTAAGTCAAAAAAGCTAGGTAGCTCAAACATAGATTTGTCGAGTGAGTTTAACCAGTATTAGGTAAGGCGCAATGGCGACAATTCATTTGGGAGATGGAGAAAAAGGCGGGGTTGGCAAGTCTTTAGTAGTAAGAAGTTTAATTCAGTATCACCTGGATAGAACCTTACCCTTTGTAGCAGTGGAAACAGATAGGTCTAACCCTGATGTAGCAGGGATATATAAAGGGCTATGTCAGTATGCTGTGTTCACTGAAAATGAAAAACAAGCGGATAGGGCAGATAGAATCTTTGAGATGGCAATAGACAAGCCAGTGATTGTGAACCTGGCGGCACAATCTCATAGAGCGGTGCAAGACTGGATTCAGAGGAATCAATTATTGGAGTTAGGTATTGAGCATGGGGCGAGGTTTTGTAAATGGTTTGTCTGCAATGGAGGTTATGACAGTCTTAACTTGTTTACCCAGTCATTAACAAGCTATGACACTAGAATGCAGCATATCTTAGTGAGAAACTGGGGGATGTGCGATGACTGGGAACACGTTGACGAAGATGAAACAGTACAGAAGTTGATAAAAAAGTATAAATTTAAGGTGATAGATTTTCCAAAATTGGCTTATAAGGAAAGAAATATTATTGACCGGAACAGACTAACTTTTGTTGAAGTTAGAGAGTATAAAGAATTTGGAGTTTTAATTAAACAGCGTCTAGCCAATTTCTTAAAGGCAGCTTATGCAGCTTTTGACGAGACGGGGGCTTTGAAGTGAAAAAGCTAAACTCTAAGGCTAAAGAAGTCTTGGATATTTGCCTAGCGGCGGAGTCACCAGAAGTCAAGGCTAAGGTTTATGAGATTTTGGAGATTGGGGAGCTAGATGCAAGTGACCCAATGTTTTTAGTGCTGGCTCTGACTGGACAGATGCGAGTCTTGTTAGAAGCGGCTCCGGCTGATTTGTCACAACTGCTAACTAATTGGAAAGAAACTTCAGCTTCTAGTCTTCAGCAGATTCAACAGGCTATAACACTCGTCAAGGAAACGCAACAGCAGCAGGCTGATACTATTAGGCAGACGATTGAAAGCGTCACCACTGATTATGTAGAGGATATTAAAGAGGTGGGGATGGCTACGACAAGGGCAATAGCTGAAGCGAATAATGAAGTACTGACTAAATCTTTGGAGAGAGTCCTTGAAATACATTCACTTAAAAATCAGATAAGCTCACTTAAAGAAGTTGTAGAAAAGGACAGAGAAACATATCTAATTGTTTTAAATGGACTTGTGTCGCAAGCGGATCAAACCCAAATAGAACTGTCTGAGCAATCCAAGAAAACAAAAACCGAACTAGACACCTCGATTCAATATATCAAAAGTTGTTACACGGCTCTCAAAAAGATTCAGTCGGGTACTACATGGATTAAGTGGGCTGAGTGGTTTTCGCCGCTAACTGCTTTGGGCTTAGCTGCGATAGCCGGAGCAATAGTCTGGGGGTGGGGTTTGCATATGTACTGGGGGGAGGCTGAGAAATACCTGCCCGTGATCAAGCAAAATCAAGCCGCCTTTGATAAGTGCTTTAATTCGGAGGGATTAGTGAAAATTGGCATGGATTGCCAGATAGTGTATAAGAAAGTTAAGAAAGCCAAGAAATAGCTGCTTGAACTGTCCAGAAATCTCCATGATTGCGAGGTTGAACATTAATAGCGCATGGCGACCCGACCAGCGCGGACACGGCTTTCTTATAAGGGGTAAAAGTAGCCAAAGCGCATTTTGCCGCCATGCGTCGTCTGTAAACCCTATGCAGACTAGGTTTTAGAAAGAAAAACTAACTTTTACCTAAAGTTGAGGATTTAGCAGACTAGATCCATTACTTTTAGCCGTACCATTTGAACCCCTTTAATTTTTGTAGCCTGAAACCCTTGTGGCTACGTGACAAAATCCTGTGCCAAATAACTTAGACTTTTATTGATACAGTCAAAACAAGCTTTTTCTCCGTTTTTTGATGAAAAGAGTGATTTTATTTCTGTAACTCCTTCATAGCAAGCCTTTCAAGCTTTACGTGGCGGCAAAATATCTCTTGGCTACTTTTACCCCTATTAGTGACTGACCGAGACAAAGAAATTGCAATCAGGGCGCTATTAGATAATAAGCCAGTCGAAGAAGTTGAAGAAATTATCTTTGCCAGTCCAGCCGGATGGACTACTGATGAAGCTAAAGCATTAGTTCTAATTGCTAACAATCAACTGGCATACAATAGAGAGCAAAAACAGAGTTCACCCCAGTGGTCGCCACCACCAGAGGATGATAGTCTACGTCCAGTATTACAACATTTCCTGACTCAAAAACGCGCACTCTCCAACTTCCTTGTGCAACCATTACAACGGCAGGGGTTAGGTTACATAGATCAGCAGCGAAATGTTGTCTTTATCAAGCGCGATTTTAACGGTGAAAAGTCAGGCGCACTGGTTTGGGACACCCATCGTCAGGACAATCGCGCTTTCGAGTACCCCGAAAATAGCGATCGCTCCGACGGTTGGTTTCATTTCAAATTGGGTGGAGAGGCAGACGATAAAATCGAGAGGGTATACCTGTGTTCTTCCCCCATTGATGCCTTGACAATGGCAGAGATTGACATTAAAGCACACAAGGGGCTACCACCAGTTAGAACAATGTACATGGCAGTGGATGACCCAGATAACTTGCCATTTGAGGTACTTAGAAATATCGGCAGAATTGGAGCGGCATTTAATAATGATGATCTTGGTAATGAAGCTGCCCAAGTCGTTCAGGAAATGTTACCCCAGGCTAGAAGAATTGCACCCAAGGGGCTAAGTTGGAATGAGATTCTTGTAACAGAGCGGCGGCAGCAGCAAGAGAAACTGGAGCAAAAGCAACGGGGTGGAGGTTTGAGTCGGTGAACTCATGTTGAGCCGACGAACTCGTTGCCGCTTCGCTCGATGAGGCGGTGTCGGGATGGGCTACAAAGATTCTCAGTGTGTGCTGACGTTGTTGCAGCCCGCTCGATACCCGCTGTCGCTGCCTGGTTGTTCCCAGATTGCTTGGATGACTTTTTGGCGGATGGCATCCATCTACCGCCCATCGCCAATAAGCACAAAAGGCGACCAGAAGAAAGGATGGCTATCAATCTGACTCAATTTTGCCTGACGCAAAGCTTCATCCTTGCTCATCCCCTTCTTCAGATTTTGGTAAAACTGCACCATGATTGCCTGAGTGGTTTTGTCCTCTGTACTCCAGAGACTGGCAATTACAGCTCTTGCTCCAGCGCGTTCAAATAAGTAGGCAAGTCCAGCAATTTCTTCACTATTAGAGTTGGTTTCTAAAGCTGTTTGACAAGCACTCAAAACAATTAAGTCTACATTTTGCAATCCCAACAAAGCAGCATCCCTAATGTTGAACTTTTGGTCAGCAAACAGCAAAACGTTCTCTTCTAGTCCCAAAGACGGACAGCCCCCTTTTTGGAAACAGCCATGCGTTGCTAAGTGAAGCAAAGAAAAGCGAGGAGATTGAATTTTGAAAGTGCTGAGTGTGGCTTGACTGTTAATAAAAGTTTCACTACCTGGGAAAATATGAGTAATACTTTTTACCTCAACTTCTGCTCCAGGTAGTGCTAGGGGTGGCTTTGTCACTGGGTTGCCAAACGCCAGCACTTTTTTAGCAGATGTGGAGGTTTGTGTTCCTTTAGCTTGCAGGGAACGAGTAGAAAGGCGAGTTAGGTAGCTGACGGGATACTTTTGAATGAGATATTGGTCAGCTTTACCGTTGTAGAGTGCTTCAAAGGGGATGTAGCGAAGTTTGCCAGTGGCGATGATGCTGAGTTGTTTGGGGTTGGTTGCTTTAATTTCAGCTTCAACTGGACGAATTAGCAACTCGTAGATTTTTTCTAAGTTGTCGAGGAATGTATCATCCTTACGGTTTTCTAGTTGATCATAAGTTTGTGTCAATAGGGCGTCAAATTTAGCAGGATTAACAGGTACTTTAATGACTTTCAGTTTGTCTTTGGTTAATATAAACAAAGCAATTGTATTTGGGACGTTTTTAATCTTGGTCAGCAGAACAGGCAGAATGACAGTTGTACCTACTGGGATACTGGCTTTTAGTTGAGCAATGTCAGTAGGTTTGGTTTCAAACAAGTCTGCTGCTTCTGGAAAGCGACGAGAAATTTCTTCACCTTCCCGATTAAGCTGTTCCTGTAATTGATTAACCCGTTGAGATAGTTCGGGTGAAAATTTTTCTTGCAATTCCTTTCGCAGATTTTCCAGTTGAAGGTTACTTTGATTCCATCGCTCAATTGCTTTCTGTGCCTGTGGGTTGGAAACTTTGGCGTTAACAAGGCGAGAATAATCAGCTAAATCGGCTACAGTAGCAAGATTTGCCCACTCAAAGGCACGTTCTGGGTTATTTTGGTTGATAAGTAAGTCAATAAGGCTAACTAGAGTGCCTTGATTGCTTTCTAAAAACGTTTTGCGATTTTCTCGCCCTACATTGCTACGAAGTTGTAAGGTAATGTTAGCAGATTGCTCCCAATTTTTGATGGCTTCGGTTAGCTGCCTAGTATCTCGGTAGACTAAACCAATGTTACTTAGGGTACGAGCTTCCCCATCTCTGCTGCGGACGGCACGGTGTAGGGGTAGAGCCTGGTTGAAATACTCCAGCGCCTTGTGCTTCTCTCCCAAATCTAAGTGGACAGCACCGATGTTATTTAGGGTAAGAGCTTCCCCATCTCTGCTGCGGACGGCACGGTGTAGGGGTAGAGCCTGGTTGAAATACTCCAGCGCCTTGTGCTTCTCTCCCAAATCTAAGTAGACAGCACCGATGTTATTTAGTGTAAGAGCTTCCCCATGTTTATCGTTAACGGCACGGTCACGTACTAGGGACAGAGCATGGTTGTAATACCCCAGCGCCTTGTGCTTCTCTCCCAATTCGGAATAGACTAAACCGATGTTGTTGAGGGTAGTAGCTTCCCCTTTTCTATCGTTGATGGCACGTCGTAAGGGTAGAGCCTGGTTGTAATACTCCCGCGCCTTGTGCTTCTCTCCCAAATATCTATATACAGCACCGATGTGATTTAGTGTACGAGCTGCCCCTTCTCTCCCTTCTCTATCGTTGATAGCACGGTATAGGGGCAGAGCTTGGTTGTAATACTCCAGCGCCTTGTGCTTCTCTCCCAATTCGGAATAGACTAAACCGATGTTGTTTAATGTACGAGCTTCCCCACGTTTATCGTTGACGGCACGGTCACGTACTAGGGACAGAGCCTGGTTGTAATACTCTAGCGCCTTCTGCATCTCTCTCAATTCGGAATAGACACCACCAATGTTGTTTAACGTACGATCTTCCCCACGTTTATCGTTGATGGCACGTCGTAAGGGTAGAGCCTGATTGTAATACTCTAGCGCCTTCTGCATCTCTCTCAATTTGAAGTAGTTCTGTCCCAAACGTTCGTAAGAAAAACCAATACCAAGGAGGGCGTCAGCTTCTCCTTTCTTATCACCTGCTGATTGAAATAGGGATAGCGCTTCTTCCCATTTTTTAATTGCCTGTCGCAATGAATCTGCTGTTCCTTGCTTATAAAGTTCCAATCCCTGCTGTAAGGCACGGAGAGCAGCAGCACGATTTGCATCTTGCTTCGTTGTTGCTGGTAGTTGTCCAATTTTTAGCGTATAACCTTCAGGAAAAGCACGGGCAGAGTAAACAGCAGCACCCACCTCTGAGAACAATACAAGACAAATACTTAGAGCTATGTAGCGATGCCTCACAAGTGGGAGAAGCCACTTTTTCTGTTTATTTCCCTTTTGCTTTGCCATAATCGCACCTTTGGGCTGGAAATTCTATTTGTTACCTTTAGAACCTTGTAGCTTGTAGGGAGATTGGCACCCACATCATCCAAGCTAACGGTCAGTAGGCGTTACCTTAATCGTCATCTTTCCGGCGGGTTCAAACTCAATTTCATTTGCTACATATAAACTTTTGACAGCTACTGACCGAATTGGACGCAGTTGTCTCTGATTCATCACCGTTGCTAGGTCTACACTTGCTTGTCCCAGCTTAGAATCGAGTAACTGAAACGCCTGGAGTGGAATACCCGACCAAATACTTTGCTTTGCTTGTGCGTTATCCTCTCCCCGAATGGCCTGCTGACCATCGCTGTGATAAATCAGAGCATCTCGTTTGAAGGTGACTCGCTGAATCTGGGCAATCTGGAGTGAGCGAGAATCACTATTGCGGGAAATCTGAATTGTTTGCCCTCTTGAGTCAAATGCTGTTACCTTTCCCGTCACGGAACTCCCATTCTTTAGCACCACATCCACAGTAGTGGGTAGTGCCAAAGGAATCGGCTTGTTATTTGCCGCCTTCTGCGTTTGAGCTATTTCAGTAGTGCTAGTCACCGCTTGGACGTTTTCTACCGTCCCAACTAAAGCGACCACTAACGCCAAACTTAGTGTCTTGAAAAAAACTTTCATATATACAAGTCAGACTAACGAGATGGGGATTAACGCTCAAAAGCGGGGTCAGTTTCAATAGACCATCGCTATCAGTATACAATCACAAGAATTACTCTAAATTCCAGAAGCTTTTTATAGATAACACTTGTAAACGAGATACTAGTTTTAAGCACTCCTTTAGTAGCTTTTATCGCTAATCATGTCCCCAGACTCTCAAAATTCTTCCAGTACCAATCTTCTTGGAAGCTTCGCTGGTCTTATCGGCGTTTTTGGTATTTTTCTTTACTTCCTTGGCTGGATATATCGCTGGGCTTACTTTGGATTCTTTCAACTAGAAGTTACTTCCTTAAACTTTCCGCTAGAGTCGTTTTTATTAGTACCACTGCAAATAATCCTGGGTAAATTGTGGTTATTTTTTCTGACTATATTAGTTTTAATTATTACTGTTTTATTGATTAAATTTACTCTCTGGTTGATTAGCCTTCCCAAAGTAGGCACACCACCTAGTACGTCACAATTGCCCATCAGTCGCTTTAAGCAAAAATTGCACAGCTTTTGGTTGTTTAAGCCGTTACGTTCCTTTGCTCAACTTTTCCCCTTGCCCTTACGTCATGAAATCGTTGTTGTTCTCTGGATTTTAGCTGCCTTGTTTTGGTTAGGACGCTTTTCGGGTAATGCTGATGGTTACCGGGATGCAGTTAACGCAACCTCCCTAAGACCTATCATTACTTTAGTCAGCCCTAGCGATAAAATAGCCTTGGGACGCAATCTGGATGACCTGTTGACCAATCCCCCCCTCAAGAATTCCCGCATTATCGGAGATGTAGAGCAGTTCAGACAGATTTTTGGGCGGGAAACAAACGATACAAGCAATCCAAAGCAACCTATTGTTTGGCGATTGCTGATTGAGAACAACAACTGGGTTTACCTCTTCCCAGCAATGCCCTCTGGAGCGAAACCCAATCAACGTCCTCCAGTATTGGCAGTTAACACAGGTGATGGTCGAGTACAATTGCTGATTCTCAGGCGTCCTAATACCAATTCACGAAATACCTGATACAAATAAAGCTTCAAGAATAAAATCCCATCCAGTGATAGAAGCGACAACTGAATCAGTCAGTTTGTCCAAAATTTGAGCTAGAGCTGCTCTCAATTCATCTAAAGAATCAAACGATTGCCATCTCAGGTATTTCTTCATTTCTTTCCACAATCTTTCAATGGGATTGACTTGGGGAGAATGGGCAGGTTGAAATAGTAAAATGACTGAACCCTTGAACTTGTAATAACTCACAACTGTGAAATCTGCCTTGGTCTAACTGAATAATATGTATGTCGTCAGGATAAGCTTGTACGAACTTTGCTAAAAACTGCTAAAAACAAATAGTGTCTAGGTGAGAAAACTCTAAAAAATAGTGTTCTCCTGTGCGCGGTTCCACAATTCCATATAAGTACAATGCCTCACGTGTCCATTGTACTTGTCCAACTGGTTTGACTCCTTTGAGCGTTAACTTCCTACCCGTCACAGTCTTGAGTCCAAAACGGCTTTCATCCTCACACCAATAACGAATTGTTCTTTCTTGACCTGGGTTGATTAAGTACTCCAAAACGACCTCTAGCAGTTGAGGTAGTTTTTTTTAAAATTTTCTTGTGCTTGGGGTGATTGCTTGGTACTTTGCGGACGTGGCACTTTCAGCCCCGCTTTTAGCTGGTATCGTACTGTGTCGTGTACGACTTTATAAGAAGCATTTATTCCTTCGGAAGCTTTTAACCAAGTTTGTACTTCTCCATAGCTGTCAAACCCCTCTGGGCATTGAGCCGAGATGCGTGTAATTTCCTGCAAGATGGTCTGAAAGCCTATATCCTGTTTGGGTTTGAAAACTTGCTACATCAGTGTCAAAAAAGCTGTTGTTTGCAATGGAAAATCAAGCATTTTGAAGGCATCTTGCAGGTTTTTACAAACATCTCGGCTCAATGCCTCATTTGCCTGTCTCTTTGGGTGGGGGGTACTAGAGGATTTTGTTATCAGTTGCCAGAATGCACTTTTCTACTTCCTGCTACGTGCAAATTTTCACGTGGGTCTGCCCTCAACTCCAACGCGGCGGTGGGGAGGCAACCTCCCCACACCCCACCGGAAAAAGTTAGGCACATTACTCTATTTTTGGGCAACACTTTGCTCGACATTTTCTTGCGCCAACTTATTGCCACATCGGTGCCACTTCTGTGCCAAAAATGTGGCAATAACTTGGCAAGCGGAGCGAAGTTTTAGAGATTGTTGATAATTCGATGCAATAGACTGAAAAGTGATGCCACAAATTGTCCGCAACTTGCCAACAAATTGTCATCAACTTGTCACTAACTCGCCATAACTTGTCCGCATTTCTGCCATCACATCAATTTTCTCTTCATCCTAAAATCAGGACTAATCGCCTGAAACTATTGCAACCATTGCGTTTCCCGCTTGGCAGACGTTACTAAATGCTTCCAAGTCTGACCTGCCTAATTCCTGCAAAGTCTTATTGAGAATTGATGAGAAATTGCTCTCACTTAATACCAGTATCTACTCGTATTTACTGTAGATTAACTTCTAGCTTGGTTGAGAGAGTGGAAGGGCAAATTTGCCCTTCCACACTGAGAGGTTGATATTGGTTGCTACCATGTTGCAGACTCGCAAACCTCAGATGCGATCGCTACAAGGAGGCTTCAAGTAGGTAAATACATAGCGCTGCTGTCATCAGGTCTGGCGTGGAGGTAACGGCTGGTAGTAGTGATGTCGCTATGTCCCAATGTCGCCTGCACCAAATGAATCGGTGCGCCATGCTCTAACGAGTGGGAAGCGTGAGAGTGACGCAACCAGTGAGGCGAAACGCAAGCTTCGATGCCAGCACGTTTCGCCGCCGCCGCCACAATTCGATATACCTGGGATCGATCTAGGTGTCTCCCTTTATCATCGCCTTCCCTGGAACAGAATACGGCATCACCAGAATGGGCATCACCGCGCAGATGCATAATTTCATTCCACACAGCACCAGGCAGCAGCACCGTCCTTGTCTTACCGCCTTTGCCCAGCACCGTCACTTGTCCCGAATCGCTACGAGGTTTCAAATCTTTCCACGTCAGCTGACACAATTCGCTCACCCGCAGCCCACTGGAGTACAGCAGCAGCAGAATGACGCGATTGCGATCGCATAACTCCTGCGCAATCATTGACTGAACTTCCTGCTCTCTTAGTATCCGCTCGTGCAGGCAGTCTTTCGCTTTGGGCTTACGCATTGATAAACCCACATTCTCTGACAACACCCCGATTTTATGCCCGAACGAGAGCAGGCTTTTGATGGTAGCTAGGGCCGTCCGCTGACTGCTTGGAGATAAATCCAATAGTGTAATCTGCCAACCCTGGAGATCTGCCAGAGTTACACTGTGCAGCGGCTTGTTGACAAAATCCAAGAAACGCCGCGATGTACGACGGTAACGCTCAATAGTTTGTGGCGATAAACCGTGCAACCACATTTCAATCAACCGCTCAGCGGTGTGGCTGGGCAATACTTCTTGTGTAACGCTCGACTTTGGCTCAGCTGATCTCATGCCCTACATTATCGGGTATTCCAGGGATAACAAAGCGCCACTAAAGAAGCGCTCGGCTATCAGACCATGCCTCTAGGCAGGCTGCCTGACCTCAAACCCTAGCAAGTCCCGATCTGCTCCAGCTAACAACCCGAATTTCTCACAAACTTTACGCTTGCGATCGGTAGAAGCTTTAACTAGCTTAAGCTTAAGTTGATTTATTGAAGCCTGAAAAAATGACTTAGTGCTGTTTAAAGGCAATTCCGCGAAACCCTGTCATTATAGGGCTATTAGCTCGTCAGTACTCTGTTTGTGAGAAATCCGGGTAACAAGTTGCTAGCTGGAGCAACTGAAAAAAGACGACGGGAAATTTGCCTCAAGCGATCTGGGTGAAGAGGGAAGCGATCGCTTTATTAAAGAAATATTGCATTCCCTACTGCTGTTCCGTAAATCACAATTGGTAATTGTAGTTTCTGCATGGAAAATTGAATGCCAAACTGCATCATTCCTACTTCGAGACGGGTGATCTAGTTGTCTTGACTAAATGGCTTAGCTACAGATGATGAATTGGCAGTAATTGACAAATTTTAGTCAGGAGTTTTCAACATGACAGTAATTTTTGGTACAGATGTAAACGATACCTTAACTGGAGGGGATGACAACGACAGCATCTTTGGTAGGGCTGGTGATGATACTTTGTCTGGCCTTGGAGGTGATGACTCGTTATTTGGCGAATTGGGTAACGACACAATAAACGGTAATGATGGTAACGATCGCCTTTTTGGTGGGGATGGAAGCGATCAATTATCTGGCGGGACTGGTGACAACTTTTTAGATGGCGGCGATGGTAACGATCAATTATTTGGAAGCAATAATGATCGATTATTTGGCGGAACTGGTGACGACACCTTGTTTGGCGGAAGTAGCTTAATTGGCGGAACTGGTGACGACACCTTGTTTGGCGGAACTGGTTACAACTTTTTAGATGGCGGCGATGGTAAAGATACCTTGTTCGGTGAAAATGGTAATGATCGCTTAAATGGCGGGGATGATAACGATAGCTTAATTGGCGGGAGTGGTAACGATATATTACTTGGGGGAGCAGGAAACGATCGCCTTGATGGCGCTGGATTAAACGATATTTATGGTGGTACAAGTTCTGGAAGAGGGGAAATTGATGTCCTGACTGGTGGAGATGGAGCGGATAGCTTCAAACTTTGGGCTTACAGTAGATTCGCGCGTGGCGAAAGTCCATACTATGTGGGTGAAGGTAATAGTGACTACGCTCTGATTACTGACTTTAACAAAAGTGAGGATGCGATCGAGCTTATACGCTCTGATAGAAATCCGGCGAGAACGATAACAGTTGAATATAGCTTGGGTGCATCGCCTGAAGGTTTACCAGGAGGGACAGCATTATATGTCGATAACCTGGGAACAAAGCCGGATCTAATTGCAATCTTGCAAGGCGTTTACCCTGACTCTGTAAGTTTGACCGATTCCTACTTCAAATTTGTTTAGAAAGCAGTCTCAATTCTCCTAGTAGACGAACTACTAGGAGAGATAGGCATAACCCAACCGAGCAACCCTTACCTGCGGCTCTCACACCGCCTTAAAAGACTAGAGCCGGGGATTTTTGACTGGGTGCAACAATCGGCAAAGTTTTGTTGCACTGACATTATGAGCCTGAACCATGACAAACTGAATCGGGGATTTAACCGCGCCTTACTTTGTCGATGACTAACCGCTCCATTAATGTTTGTGGCAACGGATATTGGCCGCTGGCGGAACGCAACTCGCTCTGCCTGCGCTCCGTCTGCTTAGTGGGTGCATTTTATAGACGCATTCTATGCATAATCTCCTTTACTACCTACAGCAGAGTACATCACTACTCGCGTCCAAGGAAATCCGGGAATGGGTTCAGTTCATTGTCCTGGTCATCGGCGGCGTTATTACGTTCCGAACCTACTCCGGCAATCAAAGGCAACGGAGGCTTGAGAACAGCTTACGGCTTATTGACCTCTTCCAAAAATCTTTACAGCCAGGCGACGTAGAGGAATGGAAAAAAATATTTCTATGTAGTTCAGAGCCGACTGGTGTTAGACCTGGATATTTTCTGGACGACCAGAATCAAGAACGCCCCTTCGCCGACTTGTTTTCTGAGGGCGCATCAGACAATGGAGCTATAGCGCGTATAGCAGAACAATTTGAGCTAATCAGCTACGAAGTTTTGGACAAAACTGTCAATTTGCGGTTGATCTACTTCAATTTAGGTCAATTAATGGACACCACGTATAACTGGTTGCAGATGATTGAAAACCCATCGACTAGCTCATCCTTTATCAGCGAATATTTTCCGTACTTTGACCTAATGTACAGAAAGAACCAGGAAAAGTTTAAGAACTGGTCCCGAAAAACTTACGCCCATATTGAATGACAAATACATCGCACTACTCTGGCTGTGCTACTTGGGGTGGCTGCGCTTCTCACACCTACAGTCACGGTAGTGAACCCACGCTTGTTGAATCGCTCTTGTAACTTGACCCAATTAGAGCTAAGTGTAACAAGTGTGCAAAGTAGCTTCAGAGCAACTGCTCGTTGTTAAAGACTATCAACGTAGTCTTCCAGGTCAGTGCGCTTCACGCGGTAGCCCCTACCAATAACTTGTGCGGTAAGTGTCCCATCCTTAATGGCTGCGCGAAGTCGCTGGCGGGAAAGTCCAGCCAGGGCGCTAGCCTCAGCTAGGCTTAAGGTAAGTTTGTGATGGATGGGGACGGTGAGGCGGTCTACCTCCTGCTCCTCACGTATTGCCTTCAACACATCCGCTAGCTGATCTAATCCCTCCAGCAAGTGGAGTTGTTGCGCTCCTTCGACAAACTTCGACAAGGCAGTTTCATCACTGTCGGGATTTGTCGGGGTAGTGTCAACCGCTGGCTTATAGGTCTTCGTCTCCTGCGCTGCTTTAAACGCCCGTAACTCCTCTTCGTCGTACATCAATACCGAGCGAGTTTTGCCCTTTTCGTAACGTCCGCCGATCTTCCCCTCCTGGGTATAGCGTTCCAACGTCCGCACATTCACACCCAGAAACTCTGCTGCCTGTTGTTTATTGAGCATTGCGATCTGACCTCGACAAACGCCGACAACCCCGATAAGGAAACAGCGGGGTAAGTCGAAGTTTACTACCTCTGATTAATTCCGACAAACCCCGACAAGGGCGACAAACCTCTCCAGGTAACGCCCCAGTCACACGATGGGTGCTGCATCCGCACCAATTGTGGTGGATTCTGGCGAGGGTTCCTTCGCTTTCTTCTCAAAAACCTTGATACCAGCGTCAACCACTTCAAAGCCGTTGTCGGTAGGTTGCCCCAGCTTGCCGCTTACTGCCCCACCCCAATCACTGAAAGTTGTCGCATCAGTTTCAGCCTTCCGCCAACTCTTAGCATTGATTAGAGCAGTAAAGGTAACTCCGTTTTGGTCGGTGAGCCTTATTTCAACCTTTTTGTTAGCTGCTGGGTTAGCTTCGGGGAGTGAGTTGAACTTGAGCGTGATTTCCGATTTAGCCTCTGTCATTAATTCCTCCAATGGCTGATGTGGTTGCTTAGTGTACCATTTGAGAGTTTAAATTTTGAGGTAGCTTACCTGTAGTGAGTTTCAATTATCGAGCAGGAGCAGCAATCAAACCCTTTGGTTAAGCAATTACTCTGCAATCAGCCGCGATCTGACAAGCTTACAGTTTTCCCGATTAGGTGTTGTCACCCCGATTAAACTCTCTTGGCTAAAAATGTAGAATTATCTCCCTGATGAATTCTAAATTCCCCCTCTAAGATGTTTGGCTGCTTGAATCTGACCCAACCACTACCCGAAGCTCTATCGCATTCATCGCTGCCTGACCAAGTAAATTCAAATCTCTTCCTTGCTTCAATATCTACATCATCAACAACTCTGCCGTTTAGTCCACCTGTAACTAGACCGAATTGAAAATCTCCCCGATTGTTTGAGTCTATTTCAATGTAGGCTTGAACCTCCATATTAAAATAGTCCTCATCCCACATCTCCATTTCATAAATATGCCAAGTCCCTACCACATCCATATTTGTTGCATGATTAGATAGTATCTGTGCGTAGACTTAAATCCAGATCAAGCGCCTCGCCTCACAAACTTGACCACTGGCAACTGACGTTTAACTTAAGAATGCTAAATATGCTAGCATTATTGAGAATGGTAGCCAAGTCCCCAATCAACAGCACAATATCTGATAATGAGCTGGAAGATTAGCAATGCTAGCAATGGCAGAAAATGAGAAAATAGTCCCCTTACAGGTGGATGTCCGGGAATCCACTAGGACAAGGCTGAAAGTTCAAGCCGTCAAGATGGGGATAACGATGGGAGAGCTGATAGACCGGATTTTGGATTCTGAGCTAAAGAAACTTGAGAAGCAAGGTTAAGGGCGATCGCCGTTATAATCTTTTGCAGCTTATTGAAACTCGGACTTGCACTACTTGAAAAACTTGGAGGTATCAATGACTGAAACAGAAAGCGCCTTCCTCCTGTGAGGGAAGCTGGCGCTACCTGCTTTTAAAGATCTTGTATTTTTGTACGGCACAAGAGTCGGCGACAAGCCTGAGAAACTTTACCGACTCCCACCGCCCGTTTTCACGATAGAACCAAGGGGTTCCACATCCATTATATGCAAATCAGTTTTCGCCAGCTAACTCTCGTCAAGTTATTTTTCCCAGTAGTTGCCAACTACTGGGAATGCTTGGCGCTGGCGTTACTGTCAGCAATGCCAGAGACAAGAACGAGCAGCCGCTTGTGTCTTGCTGCTATTGCATTTGCGTGTGATAGACAGATATCCATGTAACAGTGAGATGTGCTTGTAGAGCAATTCCCTTGGTAAGTGGTGGGCTGTGGGAGAAAAGTAAATAAGTTTCGATTGGTGATGCCTCCGACTCAACACAACATGGAGGTTAATCGTGAAGGTTAAAAAATCATCTGCGCCTTTAATTCAAACCATTCCAGATCACATCGAAGCGCGTCATTGGAGCGAATGGCTAGATAGCGCAGTAGACCCGGATATCATTCGCCTGAATGTCCGCAGCTTGGGGGGTAGTAGCCCCTACGACTATCTTTGCTACGGGGATAGGGTGCCACGCACTAACACCGGACGGCTGGCAGCTTGGGTAATCAGGCGTTATACCCACATAGAGCGCGGCGGCTGGTGGTGTTCTGGTCTTGACCCATTGGACAATTGGCAGCCAATGCTGTGGGGGTGCTTCAAGCCGGATAGCCCTGTCCGCAACGAAAAAGGCAAGTTAATTAAATACGAGCATCCGTTTAAGATCAGCACCAGGGCTTTCTTCCTGAGAGTGCCGCTGCACGTTTGGATTCGGGTAGCTCGTCGCTACAACCAAAGAGTGCCAGATAACATCGTGGTAACAGAAGAAGGTTCGGCGCTGGGATTTTGGGCATGGGTATTAGAGAATAATATCCCGATTACCACCACTGAAGGAGCAAAGAAAGCAGGAGCGTTGCTGACGGCAGGATTTGCGGCTTTAGCGCTACCTGGAATCGACGGCGGCTATCGCTCACCAAAAGATGCGGCCGGGATAAAAATTGGTAACTCGTACCTACTGCCAGACTTAAAGCATTTTGCCACCCTTGGGCGTAGTTTTTATTTCTGCTTTGATCATGACCACAAGCGAAAAACAATTCGTAATGTCAATCGGGCGATTAGCACGAATGGATATTTATTAACCCATTGTGGCTGTAATGTAAGGGTGATCAAATGGCAGCAACCAGAGAAGGGCGTTGATGATTTCCTTGCAGCTCACGGTGAGACTGTGTTTGAGCGGGTTTATTCCAATGCTGCATCTTTGGAAACTTGGTCAGGTAGAAGTTACACCCAGCTGACATATCCGGCAGATGTTACTGTACTTCGCCGCTATTTAGGAGAAATTACTATTCCTAATTCAGCGCAGCTGGTAGCGATTAAATCACCCAAGGGTACGGGCAAGACTCACGAGTTAGAAAGCGTTGTGGGCAATGCTCTAGCCGACGGGCAGTGGGTGCTAGTCGTAGGGCATCGGGTGCAGCTAGTCGAGGCATTGTGCCACCGCTTCGGCATCCCCTATATTACTGAGGTGCGCTCGTCGGAATTTGGCGCAGTATTGGGCTACGGGCTATGTGTAGACAGTTTACACCCAGAAAGCGGGGCGCGATTTAATGCCGATTCCTGGCATGACGGCGTTGTGATCATGGACGAATCAGAGCAAGTGATCTGGCACGCGCTTAATTCCGGCACTTGTCAGCGGTCGCGGGTCGCCATTCTGAGGCAACTGAAAACCTTACTATCCAACGTGCTACAGGGTAATGGTCGGGTGTTTCTAGCGGATGCTGACTTGAGCGATTTGAGCATAGACTTTGTGCGCTCACTCTCTGGGTATGACAGTGATCCTTTTGTAGTAGTGAATGAATGGCAGCCAGGAGAAGAGGAGCGCTGCAACGTCTATAACTACTCTGGGACAAACCCCAGTGGGTTAGTGGCTGCCCTGGAAAAGCACATTGATAATGGCGGTAGACCCCTTGTAGTAGTTTCAGCACAGAAGACTAAAAGTAAGTGGGGAACCCGCACCCTAGAAACCCATTTACAGAAAAAGTATCCAGACAAAAAAATCCTGCGAATCGATTCGGAAACAATTTCAGACCCCGAACATCCGGCTTATGGCTGTATTGCCCATCTAGACGAAATTCTACCGGAGTATGATATTGTGATCGCTTCACCTAGTATTGAAACTGGGGTAAGTATTGACATCAAAGGACACTTTACTTCGGTTTGGGCGATTTTCCAGGGGGTATCTTCTGAAAGTTCAGCTCGTCAAGCGCTATTCCGTCTGCGCTCTCCTGTAGAGCGGCACATTTGGGCAGCGTCTCATGGGATTGGTCAGATTGGCAATGGCAGCACTAGTGTTAAGTCCCTGTTAGCCAGTCAGCACAAGCTGGCAAAAGCGAATGTCCGGCTGCTGCAAGAATTGGCATTAGATGACATTGAACTGGATTTTCAACCAGAGTCACTGCGGATCTGGGCGAAAATGGCAGTGCGGGTAAATCTAGGGATGATCCATTATCGGCAGTCAATTTTAGAAGGGTTGAAAGCCGAAGGACACCAAATCATTGATTCAGAGGAATTGGTGAACGATGCTGTAAAGGCAGCCGTCACCGAAACAAAGAAGTCTAATCAAATTGCCGAAGCACTCGCGGTAGAAGCAGAGGCAGGCACTACCCCGACTGAGTTTGAGCAGTTGCAACAGAAAAAGGCTAAAACAAAGTCTGAGCGGTACAGAGAGCGCAAGCACTTGCTTATGCTGCGCTATGGCATTGAGGTAAATGCGGCATTGGTACTTAAAGATGATGACGGCTGGTATGCTCAAATCAAACTGCACTACTACTTGACGATGGGGCGACAGTTTCTAAAGCAGCGAGATTTTAAGCGGCTTCATGAGACTAAAGAAAAAGGAGGTGGCGCTGTTTGGCTACCAGATTTGAATCGAAATCAGGTAAGTGTGGCGATCGCCTGCTTGGAAAATTTAGGGATTATGGAGCTGCTAACCCCTAATAGAGAATGGCGGGCAAGTGATGAAGTTCTTGTGCGAGGAGCGATGTTAGCTCATGCTCACGCCTGGGACATTAAGGCAGCGCTCAACATTACTATTAGTGAAAAAGACACTCCGATAGCGATCGCTCAAAAACTGCTGAATAAGATTGGGGTGAAACTTGACTATTTAAGGCGAGAGGGCAGCGACGGTAAGCGAGTGCGGGTCTATGGCTACACTGCCCCGTCGGACGGAAGGGATGAGGTGTTTGCCGCATGGATTGAAAGGGATGAAGCTGCATCTGCGGTAGTGAATTTTACGTCCACCCCAGGTAATAAAGACATTATTACTTCACCCCAGGACGTACCCCAGTTGGACGCAGAAGCGGCGTAAGTTCAAAGCCTCCGCCAAGAGTGGAAATTCCAGTCCCAGAACAATAGCATGGCAGCGGCTCTCTCCGGTTACGATAGAGCCAATGTGTGTTGTGCCACCATTAACACATAGAGCAAAGCGCGTCAGTTTCTACTTCACTTAAGTTCGGCTTCAAGTGCTGTTCATGACTAGCTAGTGGTCGAGTTGAAAAGGATTGGCTCGAAATCGTGCTATTGACGGATTAAAACCATGCCAAAAAGAAACCTAGTAAAGGTGATTAATCAGCTGGATCAGGATAACGCTATTCATCGCCGTCCCCCTGATGGTGGTTACGACCCTGAGGGGTGGTGGAATTGTTCTTGGCAAGAATATGGCTCAGCTGGGACTTTAGATGAGTGCATCGAAATGGTGTCTAACTATATTCTCAATGACCTGGAGGAGCTAATGGAAGCCATGCCTGAACTGTGCAAAATCCGACTTGATAAAGTCAAGCACCAATGCCTGGCAAAAGGCTCGGCTGGTGTTGATGACTGGTGGTGTATTTGGTATGGTGGGGAGACTAATTAACCAAGCTTGATGGCGAACGTCATTGTGAGCATTTAACTAGAAGTAAAGCAGTAGCAGCGGCAGTAGATGTAACGTCCACCCCAGGTAATAAACAGATTAATACTGACTCAATAGAAGTGACCGAACTGGATGCTCTTGCAGTGTCGTAGGGTGATGACAAGTAAAAGAACTGTGAGGATTACAGCTGTAATCCTCACATAGCGTCGGTTTCAGCCCTAGGATTCAATAGCTTCACGCCCGACTCTTCTAGCTGAAGAAACTAGTATACAGTTGCGTAATTGCCTACCAAGTGGTTACCAAGTTCTCTAGGGGCTGATGTTGCTGTAGTAAACGTAAGCACCAAATAAGAGAATTGCTAGGACAGCCAAGGTAAGGGCGATGCGGAATGGGAAGGCAGGTAAGTCTTCACGGGTGACTACACTATCCGCTTGTGCCTTAGTCAAAGGCTCAGAGAAACCTGGTTTTCTGGAGTGCAGATCAGTTGGGGCGTTCGGTGGAACATTATTCTCAGTTTTTGTTGAAGGGGATTCTTTTGATTCCATAGATTTCTTTTGTCGTGTCCAAGTGACTCTTCTGCTGTCTATGTTCATGACCATGACCAATGAGTACATCTTTCTTGAGAACTACCTTGGCAAGCCTTTCAGTCAGGCTTGGGATGAAGTGGTAGCGGCTCTTAAAATTACGTCCACCAGAGGTAATAAAGAGATTATTACTTCACTAATGGACATGACCCGACTGGAAGCCAGATCTAAATCAATTTGCGATTGAACTTTATTGTCCGACGACGCGGATTCAACAACAATCATCCCCCAAGTGAGAAATTATCGGCTCAATCCTCGGCTTTGTTTCCGTGAGGGTGAGCGCTGCTGTTGCTGCTCCAGATTAAACATATTCTGTAGCTCCTGATTCCAGTCAATAGCTTTGGGTGATCTGCGTACCGCGTTAGGTAACTGCTCCATCACGCTTTGAGACATTGAATTACCAGAAGAGTCATTGTCGTAAGCAACGATGACTGATGATGCTGGTAGCTGCCGGAGGAATTCTAGCGGCACAGTACCAGCGCCATCTGTAGATAAATAAATTGTCTTGCGTGAATCAGTGCGGTCTAACACAGCAAATGATATCGCATCAATTGGAGACTCTACCAATACTGCTCGTTGAATTGGGTCACTTGATTGTTCTCCCTTTTGGAAGTGAAACCATCCAGCCGACCGCTTAGACCCAAGTGCTAATCCTTTGAATGTGTTGTCTGTCCCGGCTGTGCCTCTGAGTGTTGCGCCAGTGATTGAAAGCTCATCTAGAGAGCGACGAAGAAACACAGCATTCTGTTTAGAGTCTGCATAAACTAATCTCTGTTGATGCAGATGATCTACCAAGCTACTAGGCAGTCTGCGTTCACGAGTGAGATAGGCTTTTACTTGCTGCCATTTGTCTTCGGACAACGTTGGGGGAATGAAAGGACGTAGCTGTTCTGTTTGAATAATTTCTTTAGTTTTATATGTAGCAGCAGTTAGTGTTGCTCCTTCGCCCTCGCGGTCATTTAACCACGCGAGGGCTTGTTTAAAGTCGCACTCATTTACGTGCATCACTAAATCAATTGCACCCCCACCGCCTTTGAGGTGCTGCCAGTCATAAAACTTGCTACCAGTGATGTTGATGATATGGTTTTCATGCTGCCACTTATGCTTATCTTTTGGGTCGGGGTCTAGACCTAATTCATAAGCCACTTGCTCTAGTGGAATATCCCGAACTTTATCAGCTAATTCCTGATATTTTTTCTGCCAAGATTGTGCTACTTGTGATTGTTCTTCGGCAAGGCGTTCTAGTTCCAGAATTCGTTGCCTAGAGCGTTGTAACGAGCTGGAGAGTGCAAGAGCAGTCTGCTCCATCTGTGCGCTGTCGTTGATTGCGCGTTGACGATCTGCAACGAGTTGCTGCATTGTTTGAATATCCAGATTAGCATCGGGCTGCTGGTTAATAGCTGCGTAATATTTTCTAACTTCTGTATGCGATGCGCGGCTCCCCTTGATGCCGCGTTCCAGCCCTAATGGTTTCATGGCGAGAGCAAAATCATCTTGCAGTTCTGACAACCGATAGCGACTCCCTCCAAGTAAGGCTCTACAGTTGAGCTTCCCTTTCTCGTCCAGTGGAACCATGTAAGCGTGAATGTGTGGGGTGGACTCGTCTAGGTGGAGTTCGGCTCTGACTATGCGATCGCCATATCTGGTTTGCAACCACTCACAAGCTTTCTGTTGGAAGGATTCTAGTCGTTGCTGTTCATAGTATCCCGCTCTACTTGGGTCATCGGGTCTAAAGTATTCGGGGCTGGCAGTCAGCAGAAACTCAACCGCCAATACAGCATTCTTGCGAATTGTTTGGTCGCCAATGTGTTGCCTTACCAGGGTTTCCAGGTCTGGCGTGTGAGGGCTGTCTGGTTGCCCTATAATACGAATGTGCTGTTTTTCTGGGTCGGCGTTGGGTGTTTCACGTTTTCGGCTAGTGTGTTGAGCCGAGCGACCAACTGCCCCTGCCTTGAGTTTCTGAATCCTGCAAATCCCGTATGCCATGCTTCTTTCTTTCCCAGCAGCTAAACTAGATTATGCCTCACACGCAGAGGCAGGATGTACCCCCGGAGGGCGAACAGAGCAATTTTGAGTGCAGCGACCGCCTTGGCGGCAAAATTGTGGAGTGAGTCCTTATGCTATGTCGCATAAGGAAAAGTTTAACAGTATAACCGGGGCTATGACGCAAACGGTGCTACTGGGAAAAAGAAGAGAAGATATAACTGAATTGAGTAAGATACTGTTGCTCAGAAGTTCCAAGGATCTTTCGTTAGAGAGCGAGAGTGTAACAGTAGTTCTGAGGCTATGACACAAGACTACCCTAGTGGGAAAATATTCTTGAGATATTACTAGGGTGAATTAAATTCTGTTTGTCATCAGCAAAACATACTAGTGTAAAGATTCTACCCGTCTAGTGGATAGTTGTGTCACTATTCATTGTAGTGAGAGTAATTGCGGTAGGATACTTTATGGCAACTGCGAAACCAAACCAAAAGATTCACGTAGATAAATTATCAGCCACTTTATCAAAGCTAGACTCGTTAGATGTAAAGCAGAAGTCAGAACTAACGCTACGAGAGAGTATTTACTTGCTTCGTGATAAGCTGCGCGCTGCTTTGAAGAAGGGGTACTCTTATGAAGACTTGTCAGAGATACTAGAAGCAGAAGGAATATTAGTTTCAGCGGCAACCTTAAAGCAATACTTAACAGAAACTAAAAAAGAAGTAAATAAAAGTAAGAAAGGAGCATCGTCAGGAAAGACAAAGCTAAATTCTCCTAAAGTACTAGAGAATAATATAGAGGTAGCGCCAGAGAAGAGTACAAAAAATCAAGATAAAGACTCGGCTGTGTCAGAGTTGGAGTCGGTAGAAGAAAAGCAATCTCTAAATAAAGCAGATGATACAAAAACGTTGTCTGAGGGTGAGGTACTCTTATTAGAGTCAAATAATCAAGCTTCGTCAAGAGAGAGTCAGCAAGATACTAAAAAGCCTGTAAGAGGTAAGACAAAAAAGCTCAATAGCTCAAGCAGAGATTTGTCGAGTGAGTTTAACCAGTATTAGGTAATAGGCAATGGCGACAATTCATTGGGGAGATGGAGAAAAAGGCGGAGTAGGCAAGTCTTTAGTAGTAAGAACTTTAATTCAGTATC
>QQTW01000534.1_pt1 | contig 23883 bp, 26 predicted proteins | sample 1904831 | NCBI WGS metagenome assembly QQTW01 (sample SAMN09435610, study PRJNA476489) | Subsurface metagenome, whole genome shotgun sequencing project. | reverse complement strand
GAAAAAGGGTCTGGCAAGATCAGTAAGTTAGTTCCGATCAAAGGCTTCATAGCTTGTACTCAGTTCTGGTAGATGTCCCCGTCGTTACTTGGTATCACGATTGATGCCGTTTACCATACGGCTATTGTCTTAGGAGGCATCGAATATTTCTACGGTGCTGGTGTGCAGACCTCTTATCCCGGTTCAACTCACCATGGAAGACCCATGGAGGTCATTTTGCTTGGGAGAACAGAGTTACCTCTGGAGGTGATCCTCGAGTACCTCGAGTCATTAAAGCAGATCTATACTGCAGAAGTAAGCGCTGTGGAGCCCTTCGCGACGGCACGCCTGAAGCTGACTACAACTGCCGTAGTCATACGATCTGTTTCTCCATAACTGCAATAACTTCTCTAATGACTTCGCAATGTTTCTAGTGGGCAAAGGGATTCCAGATCGTATTACGTCTCTTCCGCAAACCGTTTTGAATACCCCCTTCGGGCAGATGCTGAAGCCCCAGCTGGACGCGGCAATACGTGGGGTTACGCAGGCACCAATACCACCCTCTGCCGTGCCTCCCCAAGCCAGAACGATCTCGGCTCGAAATGGGGTCTCTAGCGCTGCTCACCGGCCTACCGCATCAAATGGAACCTATCCAGGAGTGATGACGAACGGGCACAATGTCATGTCCTCCCAACCGTCAGTGGGAAGGGTTCATAATGTCACCAGTGTGCGAGAGGTAGAACACCTGTTGGAATGGGCGAAAAGGTCATGTGCGGTCATATTCTTCACATCAGCGACTTGCCCACCCTGCAAGATCGTATATCCAGCATACGACGAGCTAGCTGCCGAAGCTGGTGGTAAGGCCGTCTTGGTCAAAGTAGACATCAGCCAAGCCTACGGCGTGGCCACAAAATACGGCATCAGAGCTACACCCACGTTCATGACCTTCCTCAGAGGTGAGAAAGAGAACCAGTGGTCCGGAGCAAATGAGAGTCAGCTTCGAGGCAACGTTCGCATGCTCATCCAAATGGCACACCCACCACATCCGCACACAAACCTCAAGCTGCCAACCCTCCAACGAGCCAATCTCACCCCAATCACGTATCCCAAGTTGCCACCACTCGACAAACTCGTCGCCAAAATGGGCGAAGCCGGAAAGGTTGCTGCCGCCCAGGATGTCAAGAAATTTATCATCCAGCGCGAAACCTCTGGCGCCAGGGAAGCGCCCCTTCCCGACCTCTCTGCCTTCAGCACCTTTATCCGCTCGTCACCGTCCACACTTCTACCAGAACTTCTCTTCACAGCCGTCGACCTCCTCCGAATCGCCCTCATCGACCCCCGAGTCAGTGGTTACTTCGCCGAAGAACCATCCCACCACAGCGTCGCCCCTCTCCTCACGCACATCAACTCCCTCTCCAGCTGTCCCTACAACCTACGCATCGTCAGCCTCCAAATGGCCTGCAACCTCTTCTCCACTCCGTTATACCCGCCGCAAATAACCGCATCACCGACACTCTCATCACCTATCATGGCTCTCCTCACAACATCCCTCCTCGATTCCGAACACTCCAACGTTCGCGTCGCGGCTGCTTCGCTAGCCTTCAATATCGCCGCTTACATCCACAAGCAACGACTCGAAGATGCCGTGACTGGAGGGGAAACGAACACTATGCCCGAGGCTGAACAAGTCGAGCTCGTGGCCTCGTTGCTCGAAGCTACACGTGCAGAAAAAGAGAGCGAGGATGGGTTCAGGGGCTTGCTGTTGGGGTTGGGATTGTTGGTTTACTGTGCGCCGCCGGAGGGGGAGGTGGTGGATGTTTGTAGGGCGTTGGATGCTGGGGCAATTGTCAAAGGGAAAGAGAGGGAGTTCGGAAAGAGTGTGGCGGCCCTCGTGAGGGAGATTGGGGGCGAGTTGCTTGGGAGGGGGCTGTAGTATTGGTTTCTTCGGTCTCTGAAGGAGAACAGGAGGAGGGATTTGGGTTTATGAGGCGTATGTCGGTATGTTATGCTGGTCTCCTTGAGAATAGAATAGAAGGATGGATATTGGGATTACTAGGGGTACGTCAGTATGTTTGGTATCCTCTGAGGAGAACAGAATGATCAATACCGAAATTATGGAGGGGGTATGTCAGTATCTCCTGATTGTCTTTTAAGGAGCACAGGAGCATGGCTGTTGAGACTGTGGGCAGTATGTCTGTAGATTTTGGTGGTCACCTAAGAAGATAGAGGATGGATATGGGGATCACAAGGGGTACATCAGTATGTTCGAGGGGACGTGAGGCTAAATTCGCACTTCATGGATGACGCTTTCCGCACTAAACTAAACCGACTAAATACATCTCCTTCGGTGCCGAAGGCACAAGGAGAAATCCAGATAGACCACGCTTTCATAGACCTTTGCATTCAGGAAACGTCAAGAAATCTAAATCGAGAGCTCTCCATTAACAAACACACAAAGATCCACACCAATTCCGACAAATTCAATTTCAGGGGTATCCCCAACACGCCGGTATCCTCACCCACCAAGCTACAGGAGACTCCGAAGACGGGTGACCAGGCATGGATCGACTTCCTTGCCCTACTTCCCAGCAGCAAAGTCGATCCACGCCTGCTTCCCGACCTTCGGAGCCTCCTCCACGGCCACAACCTTCTCCTCCCGAGGTTCCTCCTGTATCCCCGCCTTGGCGGCGGCGACGACCTCGGTGAACCCGGCATGTTCGGAGTGCTTCTTGTAGTAGTAGCTCGACTCCTTGGGCTTGAGGTGTTCGGGGAGCTCCTCGAGGACGACGGCGAGGATGCCGTCGATGGAAGCCTGGTTGTTGCCGTTGCGGTTCCAGATGCTGATGAGGTTGCTCGTGAAACGGGTGGTGAGGGTCAGGCCGCAGATGTCGTCGGCTTTGAGGTGAGGTTAGCTAAAGGTAATAAAGGGGATGAGTGAATAGGGAAAGGGGTGGTGATGACGTACTGCGATCAACGACGTCATCGAACCCTTCGCCGACGGCAAGGACTTGCAACAACATCCAGAACTCGGTGCTCTTCTCCTTCGGTACGCGGAAGGTCCAGCATCCGCCGGTAATGTTTCTCGGATCTTCCCACACGGGCTTGACACCACGCTTGAAGAGGTGGAAGCTGTCGCGCTGACGGAGATTCTCGCAGGGAGTGTGATTGTAGATCTGGTAGAATTCCTTGATGTCGTGGATCTCGGCGTACATGATGGTGAGACGGTTCTCGTAGGTGGAGGACAGGTTGGCGTCGGTACCGGGAGCGACGTATTTAGCGTGCCAGAAGGTCCAGCAGTGAGTGAATGGGGGTGGGCGCATGCGCTTGAGCATGTTGAGCTTGGCGGCTTTGCGGTCGGTGGGTTGCGGCTTTGCATCAGTGGCATTGGCAGTTGCGCCATCTTCGGAGACGGTGGCTAGGGCGTTGGCCTTCAAAGCTTGACGTTGGACACTCATGGTGTTGACAACGACGTATGTGCCTTGTACGGCGGATTGACGAAGAGCTTCTTTGATGGAGACGGTGAAGTTGTTCTGAGTACCAATTGCCTTCGCCTTAGTAGGAACCGGTTGAAGTTTGACGAATTTAGCACCTTTGGGAGCGATCAACGAATGGACGAACTCAGGGGTAACATCGAGTTTATTCGCTAGCTCAGCGACGGCCGGGTTCCAATGCTGGCGAAAGAGCTCGATGTACTTGTCTGGGTCTAGAAGACCTGGCGAGTGCAAGGGTTCGGTCTCGACGTAGGTCTTGAAGCCGAAAGAGGCAGTGAAAGGTGTCAGAAGCTTGTTGTCAAGGCGATAGACGTACTCGTCGACGGTGAGGGGATACTCAGGCAAGCTACGACCTGCGTACTCGCTGAATAAGTAAGGCATTATGTTGCTGATTGAAACAAAGTGTTGTGCTTGTGAAAAAGTCGAAGAGAATCCGGAATTAAAGTGTAGAAGGTGCAATTACAATTAGAAGCTAAGGTTTGTTGAAAGAAGGAACGAAAAGATTGTGAGGTTACGAGGTGTAGAAAGAAGAAAAGGAAAAAATAAAAGTACGAGTAAAGTGGAGGATTTTGGTGTTGAAATGGAGGAGGTTGGTAACGTTTTGATAGTGACAGCATTGACACCTGAACAAGTGAATGAAGCTCAACAGGCAAACGCACATTTGCCGTGTGGCCGAAAGGGAATATGAGGAGGTTGGTAGGAAAATTCGAGTAGGCACGAGAGAGGAAGTGAAGTCTGAATTCTAGTCATGATTGTACGGACTTCGGAGAATGATACCTTCAGGCAAACGTGGCACGCAGAAGCAAATGGGGGCTGTAACGCAACAAGCATTGTGGCCTGTCAGACTTACTCGTACTTTGAATATTTCTTTTATGATTTGCTCATAGTGTTTCCTCTTTAGACTGAGCTTGGAGATCGTTTCTGTTGTTTGTCGTGACGGAAGAAAATATGGACGACTTTCTGGTGATCTTTATCTCATGGTGTTGAGGAGCGCTTTTGATCCCTTTGTGTTTTAGCTGCCGCTTTGAACCAAGGGAAGATGCCGCTAGTTGCGCCTTATACGCATTAGCGAATCCGGGAGAAGATGCACGGACCAGCTCAAACTCTGGAACGCAAAGTTTAAATAATCTGACACAAATAACTGTCCCACCAACGGAATCGAGTCTGGACCAAGGATTACACGTCTGCCTTCTGCTCTCAAACGAACAACGTCAAGCGTCACAAGATGATACCAGCAATCAACAGGAGAAAGCGTTTATTCGACGACCTCGGCCACTCATCATCACCGTCCGCCACAAAAAGACTCAAAGTCCATGAGAAAAGCCGTAAATCTGCCAGCGCGCAGCAGAGGCAATGTCTTGGATCCTCGTCTAAACTCGAAAGCGATGTGCAGGTCTCCTCTTCAAGTCCCGCAAGCGACAATGGCGAGTCAGAATCTGAGGACATCATGTCATTTTCTTCGTCACAATCATTATCGTCCTCCACGTCTTCAAGCTTAACTGTAGAAGAAGAGCATGAAAACACAGAGAGCAGTAATGGAAGCACGTCCACCTCTTCTCCCTCACCCTCCTCCTCCTCTTCGAACTCAGTTAGCTCCGAGGACGACACGAACGTCGTCACTCTCCCCCTCCCACACAAACCATCGATAGCCCCAATGCATCGATCTACTACGGTCTCTGACATTCACAATCGACTGTCGACTTTGCTTCCGAGCCTGGCAGCCGCAAACGAGGAACTGGAAGCCGAACGCTCTGCGGGTACGTTGGGGAAACGGAATATCGAGGATGTGGATGATGCGCAGTACATAGAGATGAATCTAGGGTTGGGTGTTTTGGAGGAGAAGGAACCAAATGGGACGGAAACTGGAAGCAGTAGCGAGGATGGAGCCAGCGGGGAACAATCGAGCAGCAGTGAAGAGGACGTCGCTGCTGGGGAAATTAATGGTGGTGGAGGCATAGAAAAGTTACGTGAGAGGCAGCGAGAGACTGATGTCATAGGTAAATTGCTGCGCCGCAAAAGAAGCAAAGCTGGCATCCAGGTGGTTGACGGTGGGTGATGCTACTTGTGTCTACATTGATGATTGTATATAACAAGCCGCGAGCTATTCATAACGGAAAACAAAAGTATGGCTTTTGAACGGCATGCCTTGGCAGCTCAACCTTGAGTTCGTCCTCATCCTCAATGACGGGCGCGTAAACTAGTTGGTCCTCTGTGGTATACATTGACAAGCGACTTAAATTCTTGGTAGGTTCTCCTCGTTGCCTTTTATCAGCCTACACGATGAAGTAAGATACATGCTTACCTGATCCTTCTAAGCGACCTGAGCGCGCCGGGTCGGTATAGGCGCTTTCCGTTCCCTGTTTCTGGTCGATTAAACCTTGAACTAAACTCTGAGATCACGGGCAAAGCGGCGGAGTTACCTTAAAGTCGTAGCGGATAGGCCAGTGTCGGGCGTTGACAGCAGACGGTGGGACGTTTACGTTTGGCTAGAGAAGGGGGACGTAGGCAAGGTGTGGGAGAGTAAGAGAATCCTTACACTTAAAAGCCAATCCTCTCCACTCTTTCATACATTAACTTGATTCATGGATTTGGGCTTCTTTTCTTAGACACAATCCCATTCTTAAGGCATCGTTCGTATAAATTAAATTGGCCGGGGCATACCTTATCGCTCGCAATGGCTTCCGTAGCCAATGATAACCAGCCTATCGAGGCAGATGTATGCACAGTCTCGTTTACCCATTTCCCCGCCGTGGGGATGCCTGCTAAGCGCACTACCACGACAGCCTCGGGCAGATGAATATGGATCGGATTACGACAGCGCTGCATCGGACACGACCTCGCTGGCGTCGTCGCTCTTCGATTACACCTACGAGAATGGGCGACGATATCACCCACCGCGCGATGAAAGCTACGTGCGTGCCTGACGATCGCAAAAGACGGACGCTCCCTCTGCTGACTTCAAGACTTGACACTGTAGTTGCTCCCCAACGATGAAAAGGAACAAGATCGCTTGGACATGACGCATCATGTCTTCAAATTGACGCTGGGAGGGGATCTATGTGTCACTAAGCTGGAGAACCCGCAAAGAATTTTGGATGTGGGGACCGGTACTGGCATTTGGGCCATCGAGAGTCAGTTTTTGATGACCGAGAACGGAAGCGTGTGGGAGTAATATCTTCGCAGTGGGAGAACTATATCCATCGGCAGAAGTGATTGGGACCGATTTGGATCCCATCCAGCCTCTCTGGTACTCTCCATCGCTCCACTTACGCGCCAGTCACGCTCACGGATTTCAAGGGTACATCCTAATGTGCGCTTTGAAGTGGAAGATGCATCCCAGACATGGACCTATCCGGAAGAAAGCTTTGACTTTATACACATCCGTACTTTGGGTGGCTCCATCCGGGACTTCCCTGCTCTGTTCAGGCGAGCTTATAGGTAGGTGTACCAAGAGGTCCTGGGCTAAAGGACTTTGGTTGATTCCAAATCAGGCACCTGAAGCCTGGAGGCAAGATCGAAGTCGCTGAAGGACGTACCCGCTTCTTCTGCAACGACGATTCTTTCCCCGACACATGTTATACCAAGCAGTGGCTCGTATGTGCTCTTTTTACCTCTGTTGTAGCATGTTTGGGAGGTGCTCCAGACCGCACGTATCTGTTCCACTCTCGGATCAAATGGCTCACGTTCGATTTGGGTACATCTAGAACGAGTTCCTTAGCATCGCGGAAAAGAACGGTATCAAATTCGACCCCATCCCAGAAGTGCCAGGGTGGCTTGAAGAGTGCAACTTTACCAATGTGGAGGAACACCCTCGCATCGTGCCCCTCGGGCCATGGCCGAAGGACAAGCATCTCAAGGAAATTGGGAGGTACTTCCGCTGCCAATTCATGGAGGGTGCCTTGGAGAGTTATAGCATGGCACTTCTGACGAGAAATGGATGGTCACCATCAGAGTTCCAAGGTACGTATGGGCCTTCCAGACTGTTATTATGAAGATGCTGATACAACCGGCCAGTGCTGTTGGCTCATGTCAGGAACGAGATCAAGAGCAATAAAATGCATATCTACACGTACTGGTACGTGCCCTACTCTACTATCATGCGCGGCAGGACAGTCAGACTGGCGCAGAGCAGTGTTAACTGAAGCTAGCACCTTTGTCACGGCCACTAAACCTAAAGCCTCACCTTCTGCAGCGGACGACCATCCAATCTCGGAGCCCAACGAACCTGCACCAAACCCTGCCAGTTCCCAACCTGCGGGGGCCACTACTACTACTGGGTCAGACCAACAGACTTCGGATCAGGGAGCCCCGAAAGATGCGACTTCGAAGGACGAAACACTAAAGGATACCGCTTCGAAAGATGACGCTCCTAAAGAGGCCACAACGACTGCTACCAGCTGATTCAAGCGTTGGAACGGTTCGGCTGTTGTGATTTGGGCTGGAGTGGGACAGCAGTTTGAACATCGATACCGATCTTTCTGAATATACTGTTTTAGGAGTGGGTTTGACCAGAGTTAGATACTGCAACGTATGTCTATAAAATTGCATCATGAATCAGCGCATTGCTTGGGAACCCTCAGTGTAATAGCTTACTGTACATCAGCTCTGCTCCGTGTGGTGTAATTTCCTCTTCGTCAGTCTGAATAGAACAATACCTACCATTAATTATGCCCGCGATGCTGGGGGAACCACTATTTGTCACGTACAGTACACTATCTTCCTTACCTTTGTCTAGGTGGAGTTCCCCACTCTGAAGCCCATAGACCGGCCCAAGTTACGCATAGACTCTTGGTCACCACGATAAAATGTCGGTACCAACGGAGCAGATTAGCTTCGCTAATTCATAGTGCTTTCTGTTCCGCGGGATGAAGGTCGGTTAAGTCCGAAAGAGCAAGCCTTGGGTCTCTCAAGTCTCAAATAACCTTCTGACAGGGTCCAACTTTGTGGGTGGCATCTACCATCATTGGCTCAATCGGGTCCCGAGAGCTTTGAATTTGGTGCCTCAACCCTTGTAATTACATAGAGGACCTTGCTAATGGATGCATCCCAGAGACGTTGCCCTGATCCCACGTTCCCCGCCGCGAGAACGGCATGGCTGGAATCAATGTACATGGGTAAACCATATCTACGGTACCCTCAAACTACCCTCCCTTCGCGAGAATATGCGCTCAAGCCTGCGCTCGTCCTCTGCTTCTACCGAGTCCTTCACTTCCTTCCTGTGTCTGGTATCACGGAACTCAGAATGACAGATGCTCCGTTCTCTTTGAGCCTTCTGGTGGTCGCCATTGGCACATTTGTAGCCTACTGCATTGGCACCGCTATCTACCGTCTCTACTTCCATCCTTTGTCCAAGTTTCCGGGCCCCAAGCTGCCGGCGTTGACGTTGTGGTATGAATTCTATTACGATGTAGTCAAGCGCGGCCGTCACATATGGAGGATAGAAGAGATGCACAAGAGATACGGTATAGCCTTGCTCTCACATTCAATTACGCTCAATCTTTTGAACCCGATCCATTCGTCTACATCGCTGGACGGGGGTTTTCTCTGTGGTCAATTTAACAAGAGTGTGTAGGACCCATCGTCCGGATAAACCCGTACGAGATTCACATTGATGATCCGGATTACTTTGACGTTATCTACGCACCAGCATCGAAGAAACGAGACAAGTACGACTGGTGGGTGAAGCTGGCCAGTGCTCCTGGATCGGCATTTGCCACTGTCCAGCATGATGTCCACCGAATGCGCCGTTCCGCGCTGAATCCGTTCTTTTCCAAACGTTCAGTCACTCGGCTGGAGCCGATACTCCGTGAGAAAGTCGAACTGCTGGCCAGCAGGTTCGAGGCCGTCGCCGGAACCAAGGAGGTGATTAGATTTGATGCCGCTTACATGGCGTTGACAATGGACGTCATCACTCACTACTCGTATGCGAACAGCGCCAACTACCTCTCCGAACCGGATTTCAAACTCGAATGGAAACAGACAATCAACGGCGCCTTCGAGTCTGGCACGCTCTCGAGGCAGCTTCCTTGGTTAGCACCAATTGCGCAAGCGATGCCGGACTGGCTCACCAAGATGACCGCTCCGCAGATGTTATTGTTATTCTATTGGCAAAGGGGCGTGAAGAGCCAGGTCAAGTCGATCATGGAGGCGAGAGAGGCAGGAGGCGAGAAGCGAGGAAACACCATCTTCCACGAGCTACTCGACAGCGACCTACCCAGCCACGAGAAAACGTTACAGCGTCTTTCGGACGAGGGAGAAATCCTCATTGGTGCTGGAAGTGAAACGACGGCGAAGGCGTTGACACATATTTTCTACTATATGCTTCAGAATCGAGATCTCTTGCGGAAATTGAGAGCAGAGCTGAAAGAGGCCATACCCACTCCCAAATCCATCGTCCCTTGGTCGAAGCTTGAGCAGCTACCCTATCTGGTAGGTTAACGTCATCCCACTGCAATCCGTACGGGAAGTAACATGTACAGTCTGCGGTCATCTCAGAAGGTCTTCGCCTCTCCTATGGCGTCACAACTCGACTTCCCCGCATAGCCCACGAAGTACTCAGATACGGAGAGTGGGAGATTCCGGCCGGTGTAAGTGCCTGCTCCAGCTATCAGCCCCCAGACCATTAGATACTAAACGCAACCACAGACACCAGTCAGTCAAACCTGCTATTTCGTCCTCATGAACCCACGCATCTTCCCAAACCCCACCGTCTTCGACCCGGAACGCTGGATCGACGCCGCCAAAGACGGCCATCGACTCGATAAATATCGCGTTGCCTTTGGCAAGGGCAGCAGACAGTGTCTTGGGATGAAGTACGTATTTTCCGAATTCCAATTCCCATCACGCCACGTAGCTACTTACCTAGGTACCTTACTGAAACATTGTTGCTATTGACACTAATCTGACGACTGGTTGGCTCTATTAGTCTGGCATACGCAGAGTTGTACCTGACGACCGCGACGCTTTTCCGGAGGTTCGAGATGGAGCTGTTTGAGACGACCATCAAGGATGTCAAGATTGAGCATGATTTCTTCGTCTCGGAGCCGGCTTTGGATTCGAAGGGTGTTAGGGCCAGGGTGACGGGTTTGGTCGAGGATTGAGGATCGTGCGGGATGGACGTGCTCACTCCGCTTGCTTGGGGGAATGAGCAAGCTTGTGATATATTGATGTACACCTGGCACATTAGCTGTATTTGCGCACTGGCATACGTCGGACCATCCCTTCAATTGCACAAGGTATTTCGTGTTCAGTAGCTCAGAAGTCCTTCGATCCTCATCTCCCTCGTCGGAGTCTCCGACTCCCAGCTGCGCTCGCTGCCCTGTGCGGAACTGAGCCCTTTCCATCGGCAGTTACCACCCCAACCGCTCTCCAACGACAGCTGCTCCGCGGATGAAAACAGGACTCGCAATAACCTCTCAATCATATGATTAGGAGTAGTGTGATGCACCCACGCGGGTTTCTCCATGAGAAATCTGGTGTTTTTCGCCAGATCAAAGCTTTGCGCCCAAGCCACGCGCCATAACCCGTTCGGTGGCCATTCTCCCGGACGACTTTGGCAAAGGGGCGTATTTCAAAGGTAGGTGAGTATTTTTTCGCTGAGGGAAGTTAGTACGTAGAGTATAGTAGTAAATGACTCGCGCATCTCTGCCAATTCCTGAGAAGAAAAAGCATAGCCTTCAACACCTTTGTAGTCAGCCCCTTTTGTCATAGTTATCCTCTCAGATTGCTGTTGCTAGGTCATCACTCTCGGGGATGAAATAATTCTTCAACCAACTGAGACCCTTGTGTTCCATAGCCCTGCTTCAGCTGCATTTGCCACATAGTCGCAGGGCTTAAAGCCACATTGGGAGGACGAGTGTCTCAGAGGTAGGTCAATGTATGCGTTGTGGCCGAACATGGGGAGGTCTTGTTTGCGAGTGTGGCATGTGTATGATGGTCTTGGAGCTCAGTTGGTGTTCCTCCTGCGAGTCATGTCTTCAGGCGTGTCATTGCCCTGTTTCTAGAGCATGTTGTACCCCCTATCTAGGATATGGATCCCACACCATGGTTTCTGGTGGGTTCAATGATGGGATTCGGTACGACGTTACATCCTCGGCTTCGAACCACCCGAGATAGCGTCCTTACCTTCCCCTGGAAAACGGTTGTTGATTGCCCGATATCTATAAATAGTCGCTGTGTAAACAGCAGAGAAAAAAGTTCGTTGAGATAGAAATCAGGCAGACGTCTGCAGTAACTACCCTTTACCTTTCCCTCCTTGACGCGTGAAAATGCTGCGTAAGCCCCAATCACGCGTGGCACGTCGTAAGCCCCCTATTGCAGGCTTGTGATCTGATGACTTACAAAGAGCTCGACAATTCCATTGTTGACTCTTATTGATACAAACAACAACATAACTTCAATATTGCCGTTTGTTGATTTTCTAATTCGCACTCAATCCAATTGTCCAATCATGGCTCAGGACTATGAAACCGCTACTTGGGCGTACTACCGCTACGAACCTTCACTAGGAGCGGCCATCTTGTTCGCCATTCTCTTTGCCCTGACCTCATTCGCACACTTGTATCAGCTGGTGCGGACGAGGACGCTTTACTTCCTTCCTTTTGTGGTCGGCGGATTCTGTAAGTCATCTAAGCTTCTGGCATGTAGATATCATGGCTGATGCATGCTGCTCAGTTGAGTTCGTCGGGTACATCGGCCGAGCGGTATCAACTACCGAAACGCCAGATTGGACGCTTGGTCCATATCTCGTGCAGACACTCCTCCTTCTGGTGGCGCCAGCTCTATTTGCCGCGTCTATATACATGGTCCTCGGCCGAATCATCCTTCTTGTCGATGGCGAGAAATACTCGGTTCTCCCGAAGAGGTGGTTGACCAAGATCTTCGTCGCGGGCGATGTATTGTCATTTCTGCTGCAAGCAGGCGGTACGTTGTGCAAGCGCGTTCCATGAACTGGACCGTGTGACCTCTGATTGACGGCGTGAATAGGTGGTGGCATTATGGCCAGCGGCAGCCTTGACGACGTCGAGAGGGGTGAAAGCCTCGTCATTGGCGGTCTGTTTACGCAACTTCTCTTCTTCGGATCCTTCATTGTAGTAGCATCGCTGTTCCACTACCGCATGTTCAAAACGCCAACGTCGCGTTCTCTGTCTGCGGATCTACCCTGGCAAAAGCATCTAGTTGTTCTTTACATCGCGAGCATGTTGATCATGGTTCGCTCCATTTTCCGGGTTGTCGAGTACATCCAGGGGAATAGCGGTTATCTGCTTCGCCATGAGGTGTTCTTATACATTTTTGATGCCGTTCTCATGTTGGCTGTCATGTTATTGTTCAATTGGGTCCACCCGAGCGAAATACAAGCCTTGACTCGCGGAGGGAAATACACACAGGGAGTTTTTCGGATGCAGTCTCTGCGGACTAATAACGTCTAGGGTTACTCATTATACTCCAAGGTGGAGCTAATGGTTGTGTCGCAGCTGGCTGGCTGCTGCGAAGTCGTACTTATGGCTGGTCGAGCTTCAGGGCTTTATTTGATTCGAGGGATCTTTCTACGGCATTTGCTTTGTTGCTATATACACCCCTTTCTTAATGCTTGATGAAGCCAAGCCGATAGGCGCATGCAAGAAGAGGTGTAAAAGTTTATGTGAAGGGCTTGCGGGCCGACTTTGGCGAGAATGTGTGCAAATCCCTCGCTGTACGTCCGAGGTCTCCCATAATCAGAAGGAATTGTCTACCGAGAACAGAGGCGGAGGACTAGTGAATCTGAATGACTTCTGGGGTGAATTGCGGGTTCCTAGCTACAAAAGCAGTTGTGCTGGATCTACTACTCTATGTTGGTATCCGCAACGACGCCAGGTACGTTCTGATAAACTCTTGACGTCAGCCCGACCTCTATCAACGCTCCATGAGGACAGATTTGATGCTTCTGGGATGGGTTGGAAGTCTTACGACCAAGACCAAAGACCGCATTGACAACAGAAGAGCCTCAAGATCCAATGGTGTGTTTGGGCTTACCCCGGTGGAGAGAGGTGCTGGTAGTAGTCGAAGACAAGGGAGAATGAAGGACGTGAACCTGGCGGGGAGGTCGGGAGGGTGGAGTTTGCGGTACCATCGAGGAGGCATTCGCGTGAACGCGTTGATCTGGAATCGCAAACTAACCGTAGAGCCGCTCACGATGGGATGATAACAGCGCACGGGCCGAAACACAGTCTCCAACGAGTAGCATTCTGACATGGGCGATACAAGTCTCCAGACCTCGAGGTACTCCATGGTGAAAGTTCACTCGGCTGAGCTGTACGTCCAGTCGCCTCGCTCTCTATGGGATGAAGCCCCTTAAAGCTCTAGGGATCCCTTCGTTGAAACCCGCGATTTGCAGCACAAGCTGGCACTCACGCAATCTCCTCACGAAGTGCCTTCATCACCCCATTTCTGCAGAAATCGCTCAATGAACTTACCATTCGCCCTCCACAATCGACGTTTTTCGTCAGTACTGGCGTTTGGATTTGGCGGTGCGTCAGCTTTAAGAAAGACCCCAAACTGATACCAATCTAAAAATGTTTCTGCAGCGTTCGAATTTATCAGCTTCTTCCACTCGGGGATCTCTGCCCAAAACGCTGCCCGTAACTCCTCCCCTTCGCTGAAATCCTCACCGCAAGTGCTAGCGGGGTCCTTCTGAAACATAGGGTTGATAAGCGTGGGCACCGCAGTGGGGAATGGCAGGCAATAAGTCGATTCCCAGTCTATGATCGCTGCCAGCTTGACGGGCTTCGACGCAGAGAGAATCATATTGTGGAGTCCCATATCTCTGTGTGTGATCACGATAGGGACATCTTCAACTTCAAGCGGGATGGTGTTAAGCTTCGTGTTAACGAGCGCTCTAATTCGGGGCAGATATTCTTTCTTGAACTCATCGATATTCTGCTGCGCTTCCAGCCGAGTCATTCGGTGCTTTATCCATGCCTGAAGGTACGAGGAGACTGAAAAGAATGTACCACCGTGACCGCATTCCCGATTAGTTCCCACAGAAACGGAAAGGGGGTCGCCAGATATGATGGCCTCGCCGATCAAGTTTGCCGGTCGAGGTAGTGGTAGGCTCCAGAGGTTGCCAAAAGCACAAGCAATTTGTTTGACAAGTGTCACTTTGTCCTGGTGTGGAAGATTGAAATACAGCGACTCTGCTAAAACACCTGGAACGAATTGACTGACCTGGATGTCCAAGCCGCACAACGCCGGAAGGCAATTCGGGTAGACCTTGGGTACTGGAAGGTTTCTGGGTACATTTTCGCGGATGTACATGAGGAGTTTGTTCATCGAGTCAATATTCACATTATACCTTAGCTGCACAATGTATTGCCCCTCTTCATCTTCCAAGACGGAAGCCTTGTATGTGACCGCATGTGCTCCTTGGTTTAGCTGAGTAAAATCTTTCAGCGTCCCCACCTTTGCATCGATAAGGATAGTGGTCAGCTGGTCTCTTCCGAGCGTAGCAGGCTTCGACCAAATCAGCTTTCCGTCCTTCTTGGCAAGCCGAACGAGATGTCTTTTCACGGGTTGTTCATTTATATCCTTTACCGAAAAAAGAGTAGTCATGAAAGTCGTCGTCAAAGCGTCTTCGCTTGCGATGCCGTGTGTTATCGCTCGACCATTGACAGGCCCCAGGAGCCCGCCAAAGACAAGGGCTCTCAACTGTTGACATAGCTCGTCAGTGGAGAGAGGCATTTTACTTCGCCGTCACTATCGAGAAAGATGCGGGGCCCTCCACTTGAACAAATAGAGGCGGAGCGTACTTGAGGAATTAGACAGAGGTGCTGTGATCCGGATCCTTCATTGGATGATGATAGAGAAGTGGAATTGACGGACTACTAGCACTACGGCCCATCGGAAGTCTGTTTGCATACTCGAAGGTCGACAATGAGGTTGCAACGAAGTGGACTCAGCCAGCCGCCGTGCAATAGCCCGTCTTGGCCCTCAGCTGTCGAAACTAACCTTTCTCCAAGACAGAAAGAGCTAAGAGAATGTCAGCCTTAGCACGCTGCCAGCGAAACATCAGGCCACATGCGCATGATAACGGCTCGATATCTCATGGACAATTCTCAGCCTTGTGGAGCAGAGCCTCTAGAGCTGCACCTTAAGTTCTCACGAATCATCCCTCGCGTTCAGTCAAGGCTCTCCAACATAGCAACCATCACTCCCAAGATTCTTCAATCACTATCCGGATAATGGAGCTCATCAAACCATATACCTCTGAATTCTTCAATTCTCTCCCCGGTCTTGGCGACTCCAGTGACTCCTTCCGATCCAATGACGGAAATGCAGCAGTGGACTCTGCATTCCAGGACCTCTTTGTCCGTCACAAGATGACCAAGCTGTTTGGCTTGGGCCTCGTTCATCGCCACTTCGATCTCAAGCCTAACGAGCTACTCGTCGACGTCAATGGAACCTCTACAGCTTGGGGCGTCCCCGACCTCCCTGAAGCCCCAGTCTCGGCCGAATATCAGAAACACCACGGTCGTATCAGGCCACATTCCTGGACAGTGGACGGCGAACGACTTGCGCCATACGAGTTCTACTACGAGCCTGATTTCTCAAGCGGCGGGCTCAACTTCGAGGGCTTGGCAACCGTGGATCCGCAATTTCTTCGGGAATTCATCGATCTCCTGAAAATCCATAAGCTCTCTGGCGTCCTTGGGCTTCGGCTTCTTAGGGAGCTTAATGGCCGCCAACTGGAAGTTACTGAGAGGGCAGCCAATGTCACCTTCGATGTCCCGGACGACCTGACTCCTGAGAACGGGAGTCAGTACCTCGAGGCGGCGTGGATGTTCCGAGATGAGGCCGTCGATGGGGATGGGAAACCGGTTACGAAGCGATATTGTTATTCAACTTGCACGTCGCCTTCCGGATGGTCGCATGTTCAGTCGCATGTACGTGTACTCCTGCCGAGCATATTTTCAACCCTGTGTGGAGCTTGAATCTAACTGGGGAGACAGGGGTCTACTTAATTGATCCTCTATCTTGCTGTGGCCAACTCTCCTATCTTTGCATATTGACGAGCGAGGGTCGCACTCGTGGTGATTGGTCTTCCCAAGTATGACAGGATGTGAGTTGGGTCACAGCTAAGCTCCTGTATTTGATTTCATGCTGAATCTACAAACTGTATGTCTTACGAGCGTATCAAGTGCCCTAATCAACCCACAATGCTTTAGTGCTTATACTCCTACTTTTGACACTATGACTTTGACATGACCTTGTTGTGCTTGAAAGACTCAAACCCTAATAGCTCGGCGGAGAAACGTAAGGGCGAATCTCCGTAAGTAACCTGCCGCCTATAACCATCCCCGGCTGGTTAGTCGAGTGGTATCTGTTGTCTCAAGAGCCATGAATACCGACAAATTACTGGAGGTATCTCACAGCAATTGACATTTCGTAGGTCCGCGAGGCACACGACAGAAGTCGTGGTATCTATGTTTACCCTGCAACAAGCACTTCAAGATCAGTTGCGATTAGCACTACGCAAGAACACACGCGATTTGAGCGTTGCATTCGAATGCCCTGATCCTGACAATCTTGGAAGTGACGATGTTGGTTGGTTTCTACTATTCATACCTGGAAACTTCCTGTATGCTGTTGTTAACTCGCTGATACGCACCATTTTTCCTTTTATATGTTCTGGAAATAAGTCTTGTTTGAAGGTTATCAACGGCACGGCCAACACAAGGTCATGTCTCCTTGCATGATACGTGCTTTGCCACTGGAGTTACAACAGGAACTCATCTTTCCACTTCAGTCCTCGGGACATCACTTCAGTCCTCGGGACAGAGGAAGCCTCTGCTCGATTGGAGTTTCAGGTGTCGCTTCTATCGATCTCTACCTGTTCCTTGCGCTTTCGAAATCATAACTTTGCGCAACAACGAGAAGGATGCATCATCAGTGTTCGCTCTTGCGGATTTTCAGCATGGCAAATTTGCCAGCAATTGAGCTACATTGGCTCCCTCACGACCGCGTACGAATCTGGAAACAGCTCTAGTAAGACATCTTGAGATATTGAGAACGTTATGCCGGAAGTCGTTCATGACGTTTTGTCAGATCTGTGCCGCTTTCCTACCTCAACATCGCATTCGGTTCTGATCCAGGCTGGGACGACGATGAAGATCCCTACCACATGTTCGAGGATGAACGGAGGCCCAATCGAGTCATCCATGCCGGCGTTTTCGACAGTTACCGAGCGCTTATGAAGCGGACGCCTTACGACAGAGAGTTGCAACTTAGAAGAATGATACCTGAAGAGGTCTCTGCATTCAAAAGTCTGGCCTCCCGGAGCTTTCTGGACTCCGTGGAGCGCTTCAAGATGACAATCCACGGTGCTGATGATGCTGGGTGTGATGAGATCTGGGATATGAATACGGGAAGCAGATTGTAATTCTTTGCACCCAAACCCGATCGCTTCTTGTTCAACCATCTTACATCAGCGACCGAGTTCAATTTCGCTGCGAATGACACGGGCCCCATCAGGCAAGGACGCTTGACAGACCTCCCTCTCGCTCTCCATGCGCGCCAGATGCTCCGTCCCTCTTGAGCAGGTTAATCCAAGCGCTGAGCTCGTCGAGTTTGTCCTCAGGTATCTCGACACACCAGAAAGCATATCTTTTATGACTGCTTCGGCGGAACACTCTCCTGACAGCGAATGATCTTTGACGACGTCCTGGAAACCCTCGTCGGACTCGCCAACATACCAACTTGGTCCTGTACACTCTTATCATATTACTGCTCACAAACAGTCAACGTCCACACTGTCAAGAGCATACGCAAAGCTCACTCGAACCTATAGCGCGGGTATGCCTCCAAATGTCGACCCCATTGCCCTACAAAACTCCTGAAAATTCTTCTTACAAGAAAACCACTCTCATATCTGGTTCGGGTTCCTGTTGAACCAAAGTCCTCAGCTTGGATACCATCCTTGCCGTGCGCCGGCTGCAACCCATGGGGAGGTGGAAGAGTCATCACCCACCCCTTGATACCGCTCTCGGGGCCTGTTGTTGACATACGCAACCACAAATGGCCTAAGTTCCAGTTTCCCGAATGGACAGTAAAAAGGATAATATGTCACAGATGACGACAGACCGAGGAGAACAAGTCTGATCAATAACAATCTGTTGAACGTCACCATTGCTGCCACTAGCCATATCAAAAGTTTTAAACCCATATATGCGAAAAGATAAAGACACTGTGTGCCAATCCGAGACTCTGCAGAACGACCTCCCTTTTCCACTCATCGGTGAAGCTACAGCTACTCAGCCAACTCACTTGCCCTCTTCCCTCTTCGCATAATCACGCGGCTCATGATCCACAACCTCAACATTATTCCTGCAGACCCCATCAACCCAAAAATCCCAACAGCCCCAACTCCGAGAAGGTAAGGGTACAACACTCACCCGGCCGGATCCAAAACAAACGCCGCATAATAATTCTCACCATACTCCTTCCTCAACCCCGGTTTCCCATTACACTTCCCACCCGCCTTAATCGCCTCTCCATGAAACCGCTCTACCATCCCATCCTTCCCCGCTCGGAACGCTATGTGGACAGTGCTGTCGCTAGTTTTGGCGTCCTCCTTCGCCGCGGCGATCCAGAAAGGCGCGTCGTCCTTTGCGGGCCCGAGGCCGACGGCTTGGCCGGGGTAGTCCATTTGTTTGGCGTAACCTAGCGGCGCGAGGGCGGCGAGGTACCAGGTTACGAGGCTTTCGTATTGGGTGGGGGGGACGGTGAGGCCGATGTGGTCGAGCATTGTTCTCTTTTGATTTTTTGGTTGAATAACGTAAGTTTACAATTAGATTTGCTGGGCAGAACAATGGAGAAATTTGGGAAATTGGGGAAAGTAGGGAAGAGGAGAGAAAATCAACGGCTCAACACAGGTTATTTATTCATTTGGGGATTTTGCTGTTTATCGGACGAGGCGGGGTTCGCGACCGCCAAGGCGAGGGAAAAACGCCGTGACGGCGCGGTGTCAGCTGATTTTGTGACTCACGGAATTGAACGGGGGTGTTATTGGCTCTCCGTGCGGGCTAATGCGTCGTCGGCACTGTGGCGTGGAGCGATTCTGCGTCTGCGGATTGACATGGCGAGGAGATTGTGCAAGCTGGGTAAAGCGTGTAGCTCTGAAGGATGAGGAGAAAAAGTGGTACGATGGCTGGATTGTTGAAGGATTGCTCTAGTGGAGGGATACGTTCTACCGTTGACTCATCCCACGAACCTGGACACCCAAGTCTTGCATAGGGTACACATGCGTTGACCAAGAAACGCTGGCTTGCAATTCGAATCACAGGATGTCTATAACAGCAACTGAAAAGGTTCGCTATCCTCACGACGGGACATGATATCGAACTCCCTCATGAACCCAGCTCGCGAACCCGACATGTCCACCCGGACCCCTGACTCAAGAGCGGTAAACTAGCACCATCACATCCGTTAGCATCCATCTCCAACCCAGGGTAACCCTTTCCCACATCCCACTTCCCCCAACATAAGGTAGAGACGGGACAAAGAAGAGAACTAACCTCGCACCCAAACACCACCCCAACTCATTCCCCCCAATCTTCTTCGCAATCTTCACCTCCCTCTCAATCGGCATCTCATACCCCGTATGCAAAAGCGCCAACATGAAATTCAAATCCAAACACCACTCGGGCCGATCCCTCAACTCGCCCATCGCGCCGTCGACCGCCTCGAACACACCCCAGCCCTTCTCGCCATCGCACACTTTGGCCGTGACGTCTCGCAATTCGTGCAGGGTGAAGGATTCAGGCATGCCGAGCGGCGCGGTGCGGTCGTAGAAATAACTGAAAATGTACACGTCTTCGGTGGCGAAGGTTTTGGAGAGCGAGGGTTGGTGGATGCCGCCGAAGGAGCATGGCGCGAGGGTGCACGCGGCGTCCTTTTTGAGGATTTTTTCGGCGAGACCGCGGCATTGGGTGGGACTGCCGTCTGGGGGCCCGGTCATGTTGACGGTGACGAAGGGGCCGAGCGCGTGGTTGGCGTCGAGGGTGATGTTGATTGGGCGCGTCATGCCGGGGGCGATGCAGGGGTTGACGATGGGTTTGGTGAGCCAGGAGGTGTCGGAGGGGTTGGCGTCATGTTTGGCTTGCAGGACGACTTTGTGGATGGCTTGCCGGGCCGTCATGAGGCCGTAGCCTAGGTGCGAGTGTTGATAGAGGGTGAAGTCGCGGCCGCCGAAGCGGAGGTCGTATTTGTGGTCGCCTTCTTGCAGAGTTTCGGGCATGCCGCCGGTAGGGCTTTTGAATGAGGGTTGGAAGACGATTTGGGTGGAGCCGCCACCTAGATCAAAGACTGCAGCTGTAGGCGTTTTGTCCGGTCCGCCTATCTTTCCTAGGAGGTAGTTTGTAGTTATCCATGCGTAGACGCCTTCGTCTTTGCCTTCCATGATCTGCACCCCTCCGTTCTCCTTCGATACGACGGGGAATGGATAAACGGTCTCCAGACGAGCTCTAACAGCATCGAGGATTTTGTCGCTCATCTCCCGACCTAACAATCTCAAGCCAGCTGTCGCCTTGACAGCTACTGGTGAGCACGATCTCAATTCCTCTGGCACTGTCTTCATTGCCACGTCCATGAGTGGGTCCAAGCTCTTTGCAGCACCCTCAGCATCCGCTTTGTATGAGCTCAACCCTGATCCACCCTGAACTTTCTCCGTCATCTTGAATTCCTCATGCTCGAGCTCCGGTGTAGGACCACAGTTATTAAACCGGTAGACATGAATCCGCGAGCCGGTGCTGCCGGCATCAATCATTAAGGCATACTGTATTACAGGTTTGGAAGGCGAGTAGGACTTCGAGCACTTCGTCGTCCCAAGAGAAGGATCTGTAACCACCGATCCAGATCCCTTTCCATGCTCTTCCCATACGTATTAGCCTTTCTATACCGACAATCCCAGTAGGACAGGATACATACTCCCCACAAATTCCCTCACAGTAGTCCTGTCGCCCGGAGCAAGAAAGAACAACACCAACACAATAAATGCAATTAGCCCCCCAGCCTTCAAAGACCTTCCTCGTAGACTTTGCGTCATCCACGCGCCCTTAATATTATTCACCACACCTGCAGAGCCGTTGGCTCTGCCGTTGGTTCGTCGGTGTCGATTGGCTTTCTCGAAAGGATCGCTCGCGTTGTTCCGAGTAGGCAATGACACAGAACGTCGTCTCGGCGAGGAGCTGAAGCTGATGTAGGACCACAAGCTAGGGCGTGGTCGAGCATCGACTGCCGTGGACATAGGAAAGGGGAGGGGATGCGGAGAGCCGACGAAAGTAGTGTCCTACTGAATGGACACCACCTACTCGGATGCAATCTGAGAGGGCTCAATGATTTTGTGGGATAAGCGTGGGGCTAGCGAAACTCGTGAGATGCCTTTTGGATACTCATTGCAAGTTTTGAGCCGAGATAATCTGGAGACGGAGATAAATCTGTGGCAACGCCAGCCGAGCCCCTGCATCGCCAAGCCTTGCAAGGCTGTTAAGCTCTGGATTATTCTTAGAACCCACTAAATCTCTTTATGCAAAATACCTTATCCGTGAAGAACTCAACAACAAGCAGCTACAGAATACTCTCGAAGCACTACCTATTATGAGAGCGGCATAGCTACAAGACTCGAGCCTGGGCGCTTCTGTCATCGCGGAGGATTCGATGTCAATGTAATGGATCGTCCTGATCTTACTGATCTCGCCATTCTTAAACTCGCACATTCTGTTCGTCTGAAGCTTCCAATTTGCTAGAGCTCACCGTCTACGCCCACCAGGACGAGTGAGTGTAGAAAGCGAAGCTATACTGAAGCATATCTCAACTGTTGGTTTCAACGACCGAGAATCCTCCGGACTACTCGCCCAGCTCTTAATTGAGCTTGACGTCTGGAATTGACTGCCAGATAGAGAGTACCTCAGAGGGACAGAACACATAGACCATACTATTTGAACGAGGACCTCCTGTGGTGGTGCATGAGCAATCCAATTCATTGTTGACTATGTCCCTTTCGAATATTTAGAATGGCCAGCCTCTGTACCCAATCACTCTTGCTTCTTGTCCTTCCACACACTATCCGCATCTACAAGTACACATTAGTACGATACAACCCTCTCATAAGGCCATCGATGCCTCACCAGGATGAATACTCGGCTCCTCAATATACGCCCTCTTCTCCCTCTTCTGCTCATGATCAACCCTAAACCCGGCAATCCAAAAAGCAACCGGAAAGGAAAACCCGGTGGATGTCATGGCAGCGCTCAGAGAGATGAAGAACAATATGTGAATTCAGTAAAATTCTCAAACTTCGATTCTCTGGTACCTAAAACGCTTATCACAAACTGACACTCATCTCTCACACGCCAGGCCCGCTCCCAAGACGAAGCTGTGATGCCTTACATATTCAGCATTGGATATCACATAGCTGTTCCGCACCCTCCGCAGACTATAGCCTCTATCCAATCGATCATGATGACGTCAACGAATTGTAACGTCTCGTAACGTCTTTCCCGTAGAGTTTCTCTATAGAGAAGATATATACAATTCAAACATATCCAAACGGCCCTCAACTAAGTCCGTGCGAGTAAATCAGTATCCAGTCGTAGTCACAATGAGCGACGATAGCACCAGAAACGTCACAAACGAAGCCATCGGCAACCCCCTGTCTACAGAGAGCAAGGTCCTTGAGACAGGTGCTGCTCTTGCCCAGGTCAGCCAGTTGGATGCTTTCTTGGCATGCCATAGATCAGTCTAAAAGCTAATCACTTGCTGCTCCGTCTAGGACTTTAGCCCGGTCAAGCAGATCTGTGCTCATCTCAATGCGTTCCACGTCTACGCCACCGACCCTGGCCGTTGTGTGGAGTCAAATCATTACTGCACCCACTTAAACGAAGGTCAGAATTTGGCTCTCACTTGCCTGTCCTGAGAGATTGCACTGACGTCTCGACTGCACAGATGTGCGTCAATGTATCATCTACGACAGCCCCAAGGCCAACGCCCGCCTGATCGGCGTAGAATACATGATCAGCGCCGCCCTCTACAAGACCCTCGACGCCGAAGAGCGCCTCCTATGGCACAGCCACGTCTTCGAAGTGAAGAGCGGAATGCTGATCATGCCAGGGCCGAATGGCTTACCGACGGGCGTGTGGGAAGAAGCGGAGACGAAAGAAATGGAGCAGGTGGTTGGTCTGTACGGGAAGACGTACCATTTCTGGCAGGTCGATCGAGGCGATAAGTTACCGCTGGGACCGGCGCAGCTGATGATGAGCTTTACGGATCCCGAGCAGTTTCCGCAGTTCAAGGAGGTTGTCGGGGATAGGGATGCCAGGTTTAGGGTTGATCATGAGCAGAAGAGGGAGAAGAGGGCGTATATTGAGGAGCCGAGTATTCATCC
>QQTW01000533.1_pt1 | contig 23884 bp, 18 predicted proteins | sample 1904831 | NCBI WGS metagenome assembly QQTW01 (sample SAMN09435610, study PRJNA476489) | Subsurface metagenome, whole genome shotgun sequencing project. | reverse complement strand
CACCCTCTTCTGTCACTCTCCGAAAACATTTGCCATTTATGAATTCTAGAGCTTTTATCTACCAAGCGATTCGCGTAGCGATCCCTTCGGGAATCGCACAATTTTTTTCTAATAATAAAGACAACACCCATTTTTTTCTAATAGGATAGCTTGTATTGATTGCCTGATGCAGGTTCTAGAGATTGTCCTCCCGGAGAGTGACAGAAGAGGGATAGTTGTAGCCAAAGCTGTTAGGACAAGGTGACAACCCGCGTATTGTGTGAGTTAATCAGTGTCCTAAGCTGCCTATCCGTTGCTATATTTGATGGATGAGAATGTTGACCCAGTCTATACTAATCAACTGCGACGACAGAAACCTAATTTAGTAGTTTGGGCTATAGGAGAACCCGACACACCTGCGAAAGGAACTTTAGACCCAGAACTTCTTTGTTGGTGCGAAGAATATAATTTTGTACTAATAACAAACAATCGTAAATCGATGTCCGTGCATTTAACTAACCATGTAGCTGAGGGTCATCATATGCCTGGTATTTTTATACTTAACCCAAATTTAAGCACTGGTCAAAATCTTGAGGAGTTGATTTTGCTGGCTGAATATTCTTTTGACAACGAATATGAAGACCAGATTATTCATTTACCAATTAATTAAAAAAATTTTTACCCTTATTTCACAACCCAAAATATTTATTCTGATACCTCAACACTATCACCTGGCTTTGAAGGATATCGAACAGTCAAAATAGTGCAGTCAGTCTCAGCAATCCAAGTATGAGCAACACCCGCACTCCAAAGAACGTAATCGCCCTCACGCGATAGTACAATTTCTCTATGCTCAAATTGCAGCCTAAATTCTCCATGAATGAGAATCGCAAGAGTCGCAGCTTGGTTATTTACAGCCCATTCAGTTCTACTGTCGCCGGCTTGATGAACACCCCATTTTACCTCTAATTCTTCTGTTGAGCGCGGGTCATCTTTAGGTGTAATAAAGTGACCGAGAAACCATCCCCCACCTTTTCCACCTTCTTCTTTAGCATTACCGAAAACAAGATTGTTATTAGTCATTGGTTAGTTGTCATTGGTCAGTTGTTATTTGTTATTTGTTAGTTGTTATTCGTCATTGGTCAGTTGTTAGGTGTTAGTTATGCGAATTCTTAACTCTTAACTCCTAACTCCTAACTCCTAACTGCCCTTAGGGGGAACTAAAATTTGTCCGGTATTACCTGTTTTGTTATACTCTTCAAGCACTGTTGCAGCAATATTTCTCCCCTCACCTGCTGTAACCATTGCTACACTCGCACCACCAAAACCAGCACCTGTCAACCTTGCCCCAAATACTCCTGGAGTTTTATGCAATATCTCGACCAACATATCTAAGGCAGGTACAGAAACTTCGTAATCATCACGCAAACTAGCATGGGATGCATTCATTAATTCCCCAAACCGCTTTGATGATACACCCTGTGAAGCTTCCGATACGCGATTATTTTCTGTTATCACATGGCGAGCGCGACGTTGCAAGGGTTCAGGTAATTCCACACTTGACATATCGGGAATATCTCGCAATGCTTTTACTCCCAACAATTGCGCTGCTTTTTCACACTCGGCTCGTCGCTGGTTATATCCGCTACCTGCGAGAGTGCGAGGCACACCGCTATCTATCACTATAATCTCGGCTCCCGCAGGAAAAGATAGCACTTGCCGCTCTAAAGTACGAGTATCTAAAAACAGCATATGTTGAGTATCAGCAAGGCTCGAAGCCATCTGATCCATAATGCCGCATTGCACCCCAGCATAGTGAATTTCGGCTTGCTGTGCGAATTGGGCAATTTCTACATCATTGATATTAATATTCAGGAGTTGACGCAATCCCCGCAGTGTTGCAACTTCCAAAGCTGCACTACTCGATAAACCCGAACCCATCGGAACTGAAGATTTAACGTATAAATTCAGCGATGGTATTTCAAAACCTTGTTTTTTCAAAATATCAATACACCCAAAGATATAACTTGCAAATCCAGAGGGAGTATTATTTTCGGAAATGCTAACTTTCTCGTCTAAATCTTCGGAATAAAAATGGTGCTGTCCATCTTGACTAAATCCGATTTGCACCGTTGTTTTTTGAGGAATTGCTGTAGGCAAAACAAAACCATCATTGTAATCGGTGTGTTCGCCAAGTAAGTTTACTCTTCCTGGCGCTTCCGCTTCGTTTTCTGGCGATTGATTAAAGACTTTTTGGAAATTCATAATTATTTTTTGATGGTAATAACTTAATTTTCCAACGGCACGGGACGCAATCTTCCTTCTACTTCCACACTGGGAAAATTGGCATCAAAAGTAAGATTTTCTAACTTGCCATCAAGAATCATAAAAGTATCTTCAATTTTTGCACCTGGCAAACTAGGATTCCAAGCTACAGCCATATTTTGAGCCAAAGTATCGTTGGTTGTGGGATTTGCGACAATTTCTCGCGCTAGATATCCTGTGGTTCCTCCTTGGTGATGTTCTTTGATAGCGTTGGGAAAACCATGCTGTTGGTAAGCACCAGCTAACGCTTGATAAACTTCGTGCAAAGCAACTCCCGGTTTGCAATACTCTAGCGCTGTAGTTTCAATTTCCCGAACATGACGGTGTAATTCGGCATTTTCGGATGAAATAGCGCCAAAAGAGACAAATCTTGTCAAATTAGCATATAAACCATATCCTCTCGCGCAAAATACCATCATTGCTTGCCGTCCAATCGGTTCTGCTGTCGCTGTCGCATGACGATATAAAGGTAAACGCCTTTCTCCAGCGACTAAAGTTAATGCTGGATGCAAACCCTGCGACCATAAAGCTTCGGCACCTGCACCCGCTAACTGGTATTCTGTCCAGGTTGGTTTGGCTACTTTAAGTACTTCTGTCATGGCAATGCTTGCTTTGCGTCCGACTTCTCGGTATCGCTCTAGCTCGCTTGACATTATTGTTCTTTTATGGTGGAAAAGAGAGGCAGGTAATGGTTGTGCGGTGGGATTGGTTAGGCGATACTCCTGCGGAGTTGCGACGCGATGCCCTTGGCAACCATCTTTGATGGTATCGCATAAAATTCGGGAGCATCCAGTCGCTTCGCGGATAAAGTTTTCACGCGCTGCTGTATCTGCCCAAGGGTTGATGTAGAGTTGGAAATTAGCTGGTAATTCTTCGTCTTTCAAGCGTTGAGCTTCGATTTCGTCTGTGAGAATCCAAGCCTCATCGGCTGTTACTAAGACTTCAGCGATTCCGGTTTCAGCAGTTAGCAGCACGGTGTTGGAACCACCAGCGGTTGCCCAAGCAAACCAGTCTGTACCGCGTAGGTAAACACCCTTTGCGTCATTTTCACTAAGGGTTTGACGGATTAATTGAAGTTTGGTAGATACTTCTTCACTCAAAGAATTCATAGATACACCGCGTTAGATACGAATAGGTAGGGGTCTGTGTCATAAATTGGTGGTTCATTTCAAAAGCTTCTCTAGGTTCCAAAAATCGGAATAACTCTTGCGAAACTTGGATTCTGAGCCTCACGACTCATCAATATTAATTAAACAGACCAGTAGTAGTTCATGTCAAAAGTTTCGATGGGTTACTAGATCCCCGACTTCTTTAAGAAGTCGGGGATCTGGTCTTCACGAAAAAGTCAAAATTAATCACATGAACTAGTACCTCACCACATTAATTTTGAGGGATAAAAAAGATTTGGTAGTGCGTTCGCGCAGCGTGCCCGAAGGGCTTACCGGAAAGCTCGCGTAATATATAAAGCGAGCAAGATGCTCGCACTACTAACAAAATCAACCACAAAGGTCACAAAGGACACAAAGAAAGAAATTTAAAGTTAGGCTACCCCTCTTCTTTAGTGTGGTGGAACACTAGTAGGACAAGCGAGACGCTTATCCTAAACATGATTCTTATTTAAAGTTTCTTTAACACACCCTATTGAGCATTTGTACGTGCAGGTGTCGTATTACCTTGAGGAACTCCAGAGGTGTTGGACTGATTGTTATATTGGCGGGGAACTTGGGCAAATTGGTAATTTGTAATGGTGCTAGCTGTGTTGAAGTGGCTTCTGATGGTGGGTAATCCTTTGTTCGCAAGTGCTACAAGGTCGGGGTTTTGCCCGAATGCGGCTTCGCGTTGGAAGAGGGCAGCGTTTTCTAAATGCGCGTTGACTCCTCCTTCATCCATGTAGGCTTGGTCGAAATTAGTACCTCGAAGTTGAGATAATCGTGCCATTGCAGCGCGATTTTTTGGCGCGGGGTCGCTGGGAGGATTTACACCTACTTTTTTACCAATGCGTGTTAGGTCGCTTTTTACCTGGGTTTGTTCTTGAATTTCGGCGTTGGCAAAGTCTTTTACTTGGGGATTGGTTGCGCGTTGCAGTGCTAGTTGTCCTAACATGAGGTTACCTACACCTGCTTGACCTGCTTCAATCATGAATTGACGGTCAATTTCGTTGAGTTGGGCATTATTTCGCGTTGCTGCTGGACGGTTGGTTTGTGCGTTGACTAGGGAATTGTTGGGGACGAGTGCAGAGTATCCTAATGAGGTGAATAATCCGACTGCGATTAGGGCGATAGTAATTAATGTTCGTTTCAGCATGGTTAAGTTTCCTGTTTGAGACTTGTAAATAGGGGAAAGGGTAAAGGGTAAAGGGGAAGGGGAAGAAGACGAATTTATCTGAGGACGGGAATGCCAACCACAAAGTAACGAACCACAGAGAAACAGAGGACACATTTAGAGGGTTTGGGAGAGTTTTTGCGTAAGTCTTATACCTCCTTTTCTCTACTCATAACCGCACGGGTTCTTCGATATTCACTACCACAGCTTGCAATTCTTTGGCTTTCTCTTCGGGAAGCGCATCGTTGGCAAACATTCCCGCAGCGAGTTCGGTTCCTGCGAGATATTTGAGTCTTTCGCTGGTTCTGTAGGGTGGATAAAATTGCGCGTGTAAATGTGCTTCGGGATGGGGTTTACCGTCGGTTGGTGCTTGAAACCATGCCATCAAGTAAGGAAATGGACGGTTCCATAAACCGTCATATTTGAGGGTGACAGTTTTTAGGGCTTTTGCTAGTCCCCAGCGTTGCTCTACACTCAGGTAATGGAATGCGGAAACTGGCTGAATTGGGGCTACCCAAACTTCGTAGGGATAACGAGCACAGACGGGAACGAATGCTACTGCATGTTCATCTTGGTAAATAATCCTTTTGTTATCGGCGATTTCTTTTTGGATTAAATCTGCTAATAATCCTTGCTCGTATTCTTCGTAGAATCTTTGCTGCATTTGCTGCATCCGCAAAGGAACCGGCGGTACAAATGGATATGCATAAATTTGTCCGTGGGGATGGTGTAGCGTCACCCCGACTTCTATACCCTTGTTTTCAAAGGGTAATACGTATTGGATTTCCGGATTTGCACCTAAAACGCGAGTGCGATCGCCCCACACTTGCAACAATAAATCTATATGTTCTAACTCTAAGGAACTTAGGAAGGCTTTGGGGTCTTGGGTAAAAACCACTACCTCACATGCACCATTCGCGGGTAGAGTGTCAACAATCGAATTAGGCGGATTCGTTGCTGTTAAAGCCATTGAGGCAAAACGGTTATCGAATACCGCCACATCATACTTACCTTGGGGTAGTTCTGTAGGGAACTCAGGGTTTCTGGTTGGTGCGAGGGGGTTATATTCGGGAGGCGGCATAAAAGTCCGCCCCTGACGGTGACTCGCATAAGCGACCCATTCCCCCCGCAAAGGATGCCAGCGCAAATGCGGATTTGCCTGCACTGGCTCGTTACTTGGACTAGGGGCAATTATTCCCGTTTCTATAGGCAACCTGCTATATAAAGTCAGCTTGCGACCGTCCGGCTTCAAGAGCTTTTGGGCGTACATCTTCTTCTCTCGACCATCCAGCTTTTACTGCTGGAAGTGTAGCTCCATCTTCAGATGCAGTACCCCTACCTAGAGTCGCATTTGCGATCGCTTCAATGGCGAACTTTGGCGTGCGGTCCATATACAACAAACCGTTCGCTTCTTGGAAGGTATCGGTTAGCTGGGTATAGCAGAAACCGCTAAACATTTCAACACTATTTACCGCGTTGAGCAACCTAGTATAGCGAATTTCTAACTCCAAAATATTCCAACTCCGCACGTAGCCCCAGGCTTTATCGGCTTGGGGGTCTTTTTGCCCGGTGTATGCAATGCCACCAAATTCGGTTAACATAATTGGCTGTCCTTTGTGAGGATAACCATCGAGGGTTAGGACTCTATTTCCCGGACGTTCGCGGTTAAATATATCTAATAAATTAACTTCTTGACCGTAACGTTTAACTATGTTAATCGGCTTGTTGTCGTAGTCATGGATGGCAAGGATGTCGGTATCGGTACTTTCCCAACCGTCATTACCAATTACCGGACGAGTTGGGTCAAGGGTCTTGGTCAAATGATACGCCATCAATACGTAATTTCTATGTGCCGCTGTTTCTGTCAGGTTGGGAACTCCCCATGATTCGTTAAAGGGAACCCAGGCCACAATACAAGGATGGCTAACATCGCGCTCAATGACTTCTGTCCATTCTTTGGTCAGTCGCTCTACAGCTTTGGGTGTAAATCGATACGCGCTAGGCATTTCTTCCCAAACCAGCAGTCCTAAAACGTCTGCCCAATACAAAAAGCGGGGGTCTTCAATTTTTTGGTGTTTGCGGACACCGTTAAAGCCCATTGCTTTCACTAGTTCAATATCGCGTCGCAAAGCGCTATCGCTGGGTGCTGTCATTAAGGAATCTTCCCAGTAACCTTGGTCGAGAACTAACCGTAGATAATAGGGACGACCGTTGAGCATAAAGCGATCGCGCTGGATTCCTACTGTCCGCATGGCTGTGTAGGATTTTACTTCATCTAGTAGTTCACCTTTATACCAAAGCTCAATCTCCGCATTGATTAATGTCGGTTTTTCCGGACTCCACAGCAAGGCATTCCGGTAGTCGTCGATACCAGGATCGGACAGGGCGATGCGACGGTGAATTTCGCCGTTGATGACTTCATAGGTATCGTTTGCTAGTAATGTATCGCCAACGGTCAGCTTAACTTTGATTTGGATATTGTTTTGGCAGTCCCCTTTAATAAATGCTTCAAATCCGATTTCCCACCGCTCCATATGCGGTGTCCAGCGAATCCGCTCTATATAAGTTGCTTTTACCCGTTCCAACCAGACTGTTTGCCAAATACCACTGGTGCGAGGATACCAAATACTGTGTGCTTCTAATTGCCAATCCTGCTTACCGCGAGGTTTGGCTAAATCTTGAGGGTCATCGTGTGCCCAAACCGTTACCTTCGTTTTGCCGCTGTCATCTAGCATTGGGGTGATATCGAAGCAAAAAGGTGTGTGTCCGCCTTCATGCTCGCCCACGTATTGGTTATTTACCCAAACACGAGCGCGATAGTCTACTGCGCCAAAGTGTAGTAGCAATCTATCTTCCCCTTCAGGAGTCATAAATTCTCGCTCGTACCAACAGTTTGTGTGAAATCCAGTATCACCAATACCACTTTTGGTAGATTCGGGAGCGAAGGGAACTTCGATACTATTAGTCCAATCCGAAATATCGCTCGGTTGATTGCACATTCCCTTGTCGTCAAATGCGAACTTCCAAGTACCATTGAGACTTTGCCAATTTTGACGCTGTAGTTGTGGACGCGGATAAGCACTGTCTCTAGATGTGAAATTTCGGAGATCTGAAAAGTTCATCGAATTTTTACCAAATGCAACAGTAATTTTTGCTTGTGCTAAAAGTTTTTTACTGTCAAGCGCAAGCTATAAGTATATTTTTAGATGTAAACATAGATGGTACAGGCTGCCGATAGTGCGATTATCGCAACCTCCTCTACCAAGCTTTGTTCAGATCCATTTTATAAGTGCAGGAATCTTTTTCTGAAAGTTTTCAAGCCTTGTCACGCTGCTCCAAACCATACTAGCCTCGATCGCAACGGTTGTTAAGAAAGCTTAATATTAGATTGATTCCCGACTTCGTGACATTATTACATAAAAAAGCACAAATGTAGGCGATTATTCAGAAAGATTTTCAAGGTAATTGTGCCTCGTCATCCAAAATTAGCTTTGACCTTTAGCATTGGTAAAAGTGAAATTATCTAAGCAGTTTATTTAACTTTAAATAATTTCGCGTTTCAATAGATATCAAAGAGCAAATCTTGGCTGCGACCAGTAAAGCAATGATAAACAGCTCCAAAAGGGGCTTAGGTAATATTGCCTATTTGTGCGAACATCATTGGTTTGGCAAGTGTATATAGATAAACTCAGGCATTAGCTTGTAATTAGGTTAATATAGAAACGCTAACTGCGGTCTAGTTACTTATGCTACTTGATTTCGGGATGCGATAGTGAACTTGTTTGTTTCCCATCTACCTTTATTTTAGCGTTAACTTGCGCCTTTAAGGGTATTGTGGGCAATAAAGTACGAATTTTAACCTATGCTTCCTCGTCCCTGCAAAAGCTAAGTCAGGTATATCTATATAAGCATTTTATATAGTAGGACTTACGCAAAAACTATCTGTTTTCCTCATTCCTCTGTGAACTCTGTGTCTCTGTGGTTCCTTAATTCCACCATATGAGCGTAAGTCCTATATAGGTAGGAGGAAATTTAAGAAACGCTCTTAAAGAGCGTTCATTTGTCAGAAACGAGCTTGGGATGTGGGTTTAGCACAAACAGCGTATTTGAAAGCATTTAATCAAAATATGAATATCAAATTTCTGCCTGCTAACTTATGGAGGTTTATTTCGGCAGATAGATTATTTATCATGAAAATTTATGGATGCTTTTTAGTAATGAGTCTTGATTTGCAATCAAGGGCTTATTAATTATTATTTAAGAATATATATTAAAATACTAATTTTTAAATTAAATTTGTGCTATGACTTCTAAAAAATCGTTTGATTATCAAAAGAATATTATCAGTCTCGAACAGCAGCGCAAAAAAGCCACTTTAACATCTCAAGCGAGTAACGCAGCACCTCAAGAGATATCGTATAGCGTTGCCCATGCGATTCCCGGACGCATTCGTTTTCGCGTTCCTCGCATAGCTACAGATGCTTGGTACGCTGATAGACTTAAGGCAGTGATGGAGTTTAATGGCATTCCCGATGTCCGTATTAACAGAGAAGCTGCATCGATTGTGATTAAGTATAGAAGTGAGAAAATTTCGGAACAGAAAATGCGTTCACGGAGTGACTCTGAAAGAGTATCGCAGTTGATTAAACTCATTCAAACTGCACCAAGCATCGATGTTCCCAAGCAAGTAACAGCAAAATCAGTTGTCGAATCTATTTTTGATGCTTTGGTTAATCTCATTGATAGCATCCGTAATGTCAACAATGTCCGAAGTGCGATGAAACATCAGCAACCCAAGAATAGCACTTGGGAACGAATACTTTCCACAGCAAGAACAATGGTAAAGGGATTAAAATCAGCTATCATGTTTATCACTCCCAAACGGAAAGCTAATTCATCCAAAAATTCCGAAGAACAATTACTTGTAGATTTTTAGAATACCGTTGTAGCGAATAGCGAAACCCAACAAATATGTTGGGTTACACTTCGTTCCACCCAACCTACAACTACTACGACTACGACTTAGCGGTGTAGTTGCTCCGACGACAGTCTTAAACTATACTAACCTAACTCTTTAAATCCCCGAATTTGGGACTCCACCAACCTTTTTGAGTATTAAAATAAGCCACTTCTTTATGTTTTGGGTCGCTGCGTGCTTTAGGATTGGAACACCGTAACATTACCTTACTTTGTCCATCTTTGGTATAACTATATTCTTCCAAAGGTTGCTTGCATACCGGACAGGTATATGTACCCTTCTGGTCAGGTGATTTTTGCAAACTTGGTTTTACATCCGTTGGTGATTTTCTGGGACTCTTTTTTACATCCGTTGTTGTTTTTTGAGAAGTTGATGTTTCGGGAATTTCTTCAGAAGTTGATTGAGTGCGAGGTGCAGCCCAAGTCTTGCTATAATCGTTCCAAAACATTACAACATTCGCGCATCCGCTGACGCATTTGAGAAAGTACTTCTTCTTAACTTTAGTGCTAGGAATCTTGGCTAAATGATTATTACACTCAGGACAGCGAGTCCGAGAATTTTCATACTTACGCTCGGTCGCACCATAGAATTTTTTACCATCCGTTGTTGAACTTGATGCAGCAATGGGAACAGTTTTTGCCTTCGCTAAGGCTAAGGCAAAGTAACTTTGATGCCAATTTGTGAGATAGTGCTGCCAAGGTTCCTTACCTTGTGCGATCGCATCCAAGGCATTTTCCATCTTGGCAGTAAATTCTGTCTCTAGCAAATCGGGTAATGCTTTCATCAAAAAATCATCAACTTCGATTCCCAAAGCTGTCGGTTGCAAACTTTCTTTCGCTAACTGCACGTAATCGCGTTTTTTAAGGGTGGCAATCGTGGGAGAATAGGTACTCGGACGACCAATTCCTTTACGCTCCATCAACTGCACTAATTTTGGTTCGCTGTAACGTGGTGGTGGTTGGGTTTGTTTCTTTTCGTGTCCCGCATCAGCCAAAGTCAACATTTGACCTTGCTGTAAATTCGGCAATATTGTATCTTTGCTCAAATTCGACCAGTATCGAGCATACCCTAAAAACTCGACAATTTGCCCTCTAGCTTGCCAGAGGATTTGACCTGATTGAGTAATTACAACTGTTTTGCGAAGCTGTGCAGGACGACATTGGGATGCTACAGCACGTTTCCAAATCATCACATACAAACTAAACTCGTCTGGCAGAAGTTCCAGACGCAACTGTGCAGAAGGTTTGAACACATCCGTTGGTCGAATCGCTTCGTGTGCTTCCTGAGCAGTTTTATTACTTCTGTGCCTAGCGGTTTTCTGGGGGACATTATCCGGGTCGTTTTGCTCCAACCACTTACGGGCACTATCGACGAACTCCGGACTCAACATTACCGAGTCAGTTCGCATGTATGTAATTAAACCTGCTTCGTACAACCTCTGTGCTACCTGCATGGTTTTCTCAGGAGCAAATTTTAACCTCGACCCAGCAGCTTGCTGTAAAGATGAAGTGATAAAGGGTGGAGGTGGTTGACGGTAATTGATTTTGCCTTCGTATTGAATAACTTGGTGCGGATGTAGTTTTGCTTCCTCAACTAACCTTGTTGCTTCAGCTTCCGAAAGGACGCGAGTTGATTCGGGTTTTTCAGTGCTGTTAGTTGCTGCATCGTCGAGTGTATCGGTTTCCTGGGGTGTTTCCGAGGGAGTATTAACCATCCCTTTGTAGAAAGCACGAAACCCTTCTGCATAGTCCACCCAGACACTCCAATAGTCTTGGGGGACAAAATTCAAAATTTCCCTTTCGCGCTGGCAAATTAGATGTAGGGTGGCACTCTGGACACGTCCAACGCTCTTGGCTCCATTATTTAAAGCCCAAACTAAAGGGCTGCCCTTATAGCCTACCAACTTATCGAGACAATCTCGACATAATCCGGCTCCAACTAAGTTTGCGTCGAGTTGCCGGGGGTTTGCTAGAGCATTTCGCACCGCAGACTCGGTAATTTCCGTGTAAACTACCCGTTTGGGTTGCTTTAATCCTAAAGCTTCTTTGAGATGCCAAGCAATAGTTTCCCCTTCTCGGTCGGGGTCGGTTGCTAAGACAACTTCATTAACTTGCTTGACAGCATTTTTTAGCTGTTGAATCGTTTCCTTTGCCCGTTGGTCGCGGGGTATGTAGCGACATTCTACACTGTTGCCATCCATAGTAAAGCCGAGAGAATCCTCACCTTCGTTGCTGAGTTCTCGAATGTGACCGCAGCTAGCACGAACAATCCAGTCATTGCCCAGAATTTGACTGAGCTTTTTGACTTTACCGGGGGATTCGACAACTAAAAGGCGTTTCGGCATAACACCTGACCTGGGGATGCAATCTGATAGTACCTTGATTTTTTATAGTACACCTGTTTGGAACAAATGCGATATTGTTATTCCGTAGGATAGGCATCCAGCAATTCCTTCATACACTGGACAAGCGAGACATATATCTTGCACTTCCGAAAAAATGGGTGAACCATAAGTTCTTACTATGACTTCCGTTTTTAGTTATATTCCTCAATCAAACATCCCCAACTTTTAAACGTTGACCAAGTAGACAATCCTCAAAGCTAAACGCTTCAGAGTCTAGAAAGCTGGATATTGCCATTTCGATTGTAGCTTCGAGCGAGCATTCAAGTTCAGCGGACTTTTTTAAAAGCGCAGCTTTTATATAATCAGGCAAGTCGTTGACAAGCAGATTGATCGCTTCTGGAGAAAGGTGCTGGGTGGTGAGAGCTTGAGTCATAATTCTCTGGGGATTTTGACGTTATAGGGATGATTGCTAGCCTGGAGGATAAGAGTCTCTAATTCATATAGTAACCCTGGTTTTTGCCACTGGTTAATAGTGACGAAAGCAATTCGCACATGGTCTGGCTCGTAGCGGTCAAGCCAGCCCCAGAGAAAGGCTTTGTGTCCGCCGCGTAGCCTGTCGCGTAGGTTTTTGGCTTTGCCGATGTAAAGTAACCCTTCGGATGAGTGTCGAAATGCGTATAAGCCTACTCTGGCAGGGATGCCGGTAAACTCACGGCTCAGAGGATGGCATTGCTCGAAGGGAATGAAGGCAAGAGTGTCGAGGATTCGGCGGGCTTCTTGTTGGGTAAAGTCGGGCATGGTAACAGCAGGTCGCATTTGCCGATTTTACCTTGAGCGATACGTTACTATTGGATTATCTAGATATGGTCGCTTGCTTGGAGTATCTCATACTGACCGAAGAAGATTTAGGCGAAACTAAACAAGAAAAACATAAAGCTTAGAGAAAAAATGTATTTTTAAATACATCTATGGAAATTTAACTTTTGGGAACCGAAGTTACAAAAATTGCTCATAATAGGTGAAGATGGCAGCTTTAGGTTCCCAGGAGATGCAGACCAATGAGTCAGAGCGATCGCAAGTTGAATAAACAGTTGGTCGTGAAATTTTACGGCAATCGGAGGTGACGCTAATTCTAGAAATTTTGGCTTTAACGTTCCAACTGCTTTTCCTACTGATGAGGAGACAATTAGTGGTAATGCTTTTGAGTCTTTCCAATGCACAAGATGCGGAGGGAACGTACCTTCAGGTTTTGAACGAGCAGGAATTGGAACTGTAACTGCCGTATTCGTAACTGCCGTTCCCGAACTAAAAACGAATTGGGTCGTATTGACGGCTGGTTTTTTGGGAGCAGCAACAATGTTCAAGATGCAGAGCTTACTTACAGCAAAGCGATCGCGTATTGTAAAACTTTACTAATTTTATATTCGTTTAGAGTTAAACGTACTCCAAAGCTGCAACGATAACAACGCCCTCAATATTGCTTTAGTGGACTTATCCTCACGAGTTATTTGGTAAATTATCGGGGTCGATACCGAGGGAACGCAAATACTCAACTAACTGGTCTGCACGCTGTTTTTCCTGGTCTGCACGCTGTTCTTCCTGTTCTGCACGTTGTTGTTGTACCTGTGCAACTTCTTCTGCTGTCAAATAGCGCTTGCTGCGCTCATCATACCAAGTTAATAGCTCTTGTTGAATACCTCCCACTACTCCTTGATATCGTCCAATCCCTAACCCTACCTCTGGCATCCAATAAGGTTCGCCAATTTGCAATTGATAATTTGTACCTACCAACTTATACACTTCAAATGGTTGATGTTGGTCGCGTCGCCAATACTGGGGATTGTAAATTACGTAATACAGTACACCCAGTTTTGCATAGATTGCCATTTTCTGATCGTATTCATCCCCTGGAGTCTGAGAAACCATTTCTAAGGTGAATATGGGGACGACTTCGTTCTCTTCCCAAACAGCGTAACTTCTACGCGATTTTCCACCTTTTTTGCGTTCGACTCCCAAACTTAAAAACCCATCAGGTACTACAGGTACTTTTGTGCTGATTCCTGTTGTATGGTAAACTGCCATATCGACTCCGAAGAACCAATCCATCCGTGAAGCCCATATCGAGCAGAGCAAAAACAGTAAAACGTTGGGTAAAAAGTTTTGGTCTTCGTTATCCACGGGCGTATCATCGGAACAAGGTAATTCTTCGGTAGTTGGCAGGGCAATTTTGAGATGGGATGGCAGCATAACCGTTATCTACCTAGCGTTCATTTCTCTTCTCTAATTGTACTCTCAAGCTTGGGGTTTTTGAGAAAGCCAAATATTTTGTTTTCGGTGCGTTACGCTAAGAAAATTCGCACCCTACATTTTATATTTAGTTTTGTTTTACTTTTATTTCAATTTATTACTATGACTTCCGTTTTTGGCTATATTCCTCAATCAGACCCACTCCTTCCTCCTCACCTAACCCTACCAACAACGTACGATCTACCAAGTGAGAACCCAGAGGAACCCGGTTGCAGTAGCGATTTCCATTTTTTACAACCTTTACTCTTATATTTAACTTTTGAGCCGACTAACTGGAATCCCGACTTAGTTTACAGCGCTTGTGACCTCAATCTTTACTATGATATTAACCATCCCCTGTGGTACAAACGCCCAGATTGGTTTGGTGTGGTTGGTGTTGGAAAATTATACCAAGGACGAGATTTAAGGTTAAGTTACGTAACTTGGCAGGAGAGAGTAAATCCTTTTGTTGTGGTTGAGTTACTATCTCCAGGTATAGAAGAAGAAGATTTAGGAGAAACCGAACAACAAGAAAATAAACCACCCACAAAGTGGAAAGTATACGAAGAGATTTTGCGAGTCCCTTACTATGTAGTATTTAGTCGCTATACTGATGAGATTAAGCCATATCATCTCGTAGACGGTCATTATGAAGCTATGGATTTTAGTAGCAACGGACGCTTATTAATGCCAGAATTAGGTTTAAGTTTGGGGTTATGGCAAGGAGCATTTCGAGGTATTGACAGGTTATGGTTACGGTGGTTCACTCTCAAAGGAGAATTGATTCGCCTTCCAGAAGAAGAAGCTATCGAAGCCAAACAAGAAGCTATCGAAGCGAAAATAAGAGCGGAAAAACTCGCGGAAAAATTGCGTCAGTTAGCAATAAACCCTGATGAAATTGAATGATTTTCTACAATCCAAATCCAAAATCCAATATCGCTTTTATTTACTTGTGTGAAAAAGCAGTCTTACAAGTTTCTTGGATATTTTTTTAATTGGAATACTCTTATTCAATATTCCTAACTCATCTCATAGTACCTTGGTAAAAGAATTACAAACTCTGTTCCTTCTCCCGGTACGGAAATACATTGCAATTTACCTCCGTGCCGTTCTGTAATAATTTGATAGCTAATCGATAAACCCATACCAGTACCTTTACCTACGGGTTTGGTCGTGAAAAATGGGTCAAATAGTCTCTGACGTATCGATTTTGGTATACCTTCAGCGTTATCTTTGATACTAATTTTAACTTGATTATCCAAGATTAATTCAGTGCGAATATGTATAGCACTAGGGTTTTCTTGATTTTCTACAAATGTCCGTTTCTCATCCCTTTCATCTAATGCATCAATCGCATTTACCAAAATATTCATAAATACTTGATTCAACTGTCCAGCGTAGCACTCAACCAACGGTAAATCACCATATTCTTTAATTACCTCAATCGCTGGTCGATTTTCCTTAACTTTGAGACGATGCTGCAAAATTAGTAAAGTGCTATCGATTCCTTCATGGATATTAGCATCTTTGAATTCGGCTTCATCCAATCGTGAAAAAGTACGTAGACTCAATACTATTTCCCGAATGCGTTGCGTACCCACTTTCATTGATTCGAGTAATTTCGGTAAATCCTCCATGACAAAATCAAGGTCGATTGCTTCGATTTCTGCTCGAATTTCGCTCTGAGGTTCGGGATAGTATTGTTGATATAATTCGATGAGATTGAGTAAATCTTGGATATAATCACGAGCGGGTGTAAGATTCCCATGAATGAAGTTAACGGGGTTATTAATTTCATGTGCTACACCTGCAACTAATTGACCCAAAGATGACATTTTTTCGCTTTGGACAAGTTGCGATTGGGTACGTTGTAATTCCTGCAAAGTTTGTTCTAATTCTTGTGTTTTGGTACGACTTTGGTTGTAGAGTTGAGCTTGAGTTAAAGCTACAGCTAACTGTTGAACAATTGCATACAATAAATCTACTTCATCCTGACTCCAAGGACGAATATCTCGATGACAACAAACAATTGTCCCCATTACCTCATCACTAATTCGCATGGGAATAAGTAGTAGGGATTTTATACCTAGAGAATGCAGGAAAACTTGGAATATAGGGTTAGTTAGTGTATCTACATTGTCTATCCACAAATCTTCCCCTTTCTGCAAGTTTTCTAACAAAAAACCTACGTTGGAAATTGGGTAACATCCAATTAAATCGGGTATTTCTGGATAATGAGATTCTTTGAGTACTTCCCAATATGGTTCTTCATTTTCTTTGTTGTATACATTATATAAACAGCGGTCTATTTGCAATAAATTTTGTATTTCTTGTACAGCAGTGGTGAGGATGATATCAAAGTCTAGGGAACTGCGAATTTGACTGGCAAGTTGGTTAAGTAGTTTTTCGCGTTGAGCTTGTTTTCTTAATAATGCTTCCGATTTACGCAAGTTTTCTTCAACTAATTTTCTTTCTGTAATGTCTCTTGTAACACCTTGAAAACCTACTATTACACCATCTTTATCTTTAATGGGAGAAGTATTAGTAGTCACCCAAATTATATTGCCATCTTTTTTATAACAGCGAAATTCAATTACACTTTTGCTTTCTCCGATTGCAAGCATTTTTTGAGAAGCTTCTAAAATAGGTACATCTTCAGGATGAACTAGTGATATAAATGATTTACCAAGGAATTCGGAAATCTCATAACCAAGCATTTCAGTAAAATTTGGTGAGATATATGTAAATGATCCATCCACTGATGCCGAGAAGATATTATCATTTATTCCTTCGACTAATAAACGGAATTTTGCTTCACTTTCAGCTAAAGCAGCTTCGGCTAATTTGCGTTCGGTAATGCTAATTCCGGTTCCTCGAAACCCAATAATTTCTCCTTGCGAATCTAACAAGGGAATCCCGCTAACTTCTTCCCAAAATATTGCCCCCGAAGCTGTAAAATCGCGATGTTCGAGTTTGAAATTACTTTTGTTTAAAATCGCATTCTCTAAAATTGCTCGCACGTGTTCAACATCTTCTTTAGGCATAAATTCAAACGGTGAATGTGCCAATAATTGCGCTGGTTCGTAACCTTTCACTAATTTAGCTTTATCAGTAACAAAAGTATAAATCCCATTTCCATCTATTTCCCAAAGATATTCTCCAGCAGCTTCAGATACATCTCTAAATCGCTGTTCGCTAATTCTTAATTGTGCTTCGATTTCTTTGCGTTCTTGAAGAACAGCTTGCTGTTGGCTAATATCTCGAACTACTGACAATCCATGTAGTTGGTTATTGTATATTATTGGGTTGCCTTTAACTTCGACATCAATAGGAGTTCCATCTTTTTTAATAATTACTGCTTGACAGTTGAATTCTAAACCTACTTGTACTGCTTCAGTCAATTCTGCAAAGAGATGATATGAGTTAGGATGGATTAATTTCGCAGGATAGAACCCAATTAACTCGTTGTATTTATAACCATGTATACGACAGAAAGCATGATTTACCTCTACTAATTTTCCCGTATCGATATCAAATATTGCTATCCCATCGCTGACCGCTTCAAAAATGCTGCGATACTGTTCTTGTTTTTGACGCAACGCTGATTCTGCTGCTTGACGTTGACTTATATCTAATATTGCCCCATCCAACCACATCAAATTTCCATTACTATCAAATACACCTTGCCCTTTCTCATATAACCATTTTACGGTTCCGTCTGCTGTTAAAATTCGATATTCGATTATATATGCTTGTTTGTTATCGAGTGCTGCTTGGACATCTGTCGCAACTTTTTCTAAGTCTTCTGGATGGATAATATTTGCAAAAGGACGAACTTGATTATCAATAAAGTCAATTGCGGGGTATCCTGCTAAATCAAAAACTGACTCACTAATAAAGTACATTGTCCAATTTTCATCATTTCTACAGCGGTAAAATACTTCTGGTATACTCGATACTAAACTTCTAAATATTTCTTCACTATTTCGTAATGCTTCTTCAGTCGCTTTACGTTCTGTGATATCAACTGAGGTAACAACAATTTGCTCCCTTCTTAATTTATTATTTTTTAATGGAGTAGCAGTTAATTGCAACCAAGTTTCTTGATTATCAACCTGAGTGTGTTCTTCAAAGGTAACTGAATTACCTGTTTTAAGACATTCCCGATAATACTGACAAATACGTTTTGCTATGTTTAACGGCAACGCTTCTTTGACGGTTTTCCCCAGCATATACTCTACTGGTATTGCTGTATCTCTTGCAATTGCCGGATTGAAAGCAACAAACCGAAAATCATCTCCATGATTTAATACATTCAATACATAAATACCGTAATCTACACCATTCCAAATACTTTCTAAAAATTGTTCTTGTTCTTGAATTGCATTAAAAGTCTTAAGTTGAACCATTCGCACTACAGCTTGAAATATGGGTTTCCCTTGAATTTCTCCTGCTGTTAGTAAGATTTCTGCCCCTATTTTTGCCCCATCTAAATTTTGATGCAACCATTCAAACCGACAATTACCTGTTTGCAAAGCTGTTTGCATGTATTTTTCGGCTACAATCGCAGATAGTTCGCCATCGGGTTGAAATTGGGGTGAAAAATCTAAAAGTGTTTTGCCGCATAATTCCGTTTTACTACCGCAACCGAAAAATTTTAAAGCAGATGCATTGCACTCAACAATAATTTGCCCGTCAATAAGTACAATTGCATCACTCGTTAGCTCAAAAAAGCTGTGGAATGCTTGATTTGATGCGAGTAAGTTGTTTGATGTAACCGATGGGTTGGGGATAGATGTATTTTCTGCTTGAGTATTTTGCATATACAGTATAAAAATAAAATTATTAGCTGCAAAGTACAGTTACCTATAATATGGTTCCCATTCATCAGCCAATTATTTATATAGCAAGCAATGATTATTATCGTTATGGGTGTATCGGGTTCAGGTAAAACCACAATTGCACAAATGCTGGCAGATTCTTTGCACTTTCGATTTCAAGATGCAGACGATTTTCATTCCCACGAAAATATTGAGAAAATGCAGCATGGTATCCCGCTGGATGATGCAGATAGAAAACCTTGGTTACAAGCGTTGCATGATGCGATCGCACTCTGGCTGCACGATAATGATAATGTAGTGCTGGCTTGTTCCGCACTCAAAGCCAGTTATCGGCAAATCCTTGTTTTCGATACTCGCATCAAACAGGTTTATCTCAAAGGTTCGTTTGAGTTGATTCAAAAACGCCTGCAACAACGGCAAAATCACTTTATGAGTGCAAAACTTCTCAAAAGTCAGTTTGATAGCCTTCAAGAACCATGCGATGCCGTAATTATTGATGTTTCCCAGTCACCGCAGGCAATTGTAAATGATATTAGAGATGGTTTAGCTATTTAATCGGTTCATCGCAATACCGACGGGGTGTATAAACCCAGGTATTGCCACATCTTTCAATTTTTCGAGTTTTGCTCGAACCAACAATAATCACTGTCCGCATGTCGGCAACTTCGGGTACTAACTGTTCAAGTGTAATGACTTTCACCGTTTCCCCGGTTCTACCTAAATTCCTCGCTAACACAACTGGTGTATCGGGAGAACGATATTTTAATAGGATATTTCGTGCTTCGCTTAATTGCCAGGTGCGTTCCTTGGAAACAGGATTGTAAAATGCGATCGCAAAATCTCCTTCACCAGAGAAAGCTATTCGCTGTTCAATAATCGACCAAGGTTTGAGAATATCCGAAAGCGAAATCGCACAAAAATCATGTCCCAAAGGTGCCCCAATCGCAGCAGCAGCAGCTTGCATTGCCGAGATTCCCGGTGCAACCTCAATATCGATATTGTCCCATTCTGGTTTGTTGTGACGTTCCAGAACCTCGAAGACTGCGGCTGCCATTGCGTAAATTCCGGGATCCCCTGAAGATACAACTGCTACATATTTACCTTGCGCTGCCAAGTCGAGAGCTTGGATTGCACGTCCTGATTCTTCGCGATTATCGGACTCGTGACGCTGTTTGCCATCGACAAATGAACCAATTAAATCGAGGTATGTTTTATAGCCTACTAAGTCAGTTGCCGATTTGAGGATGCTTTGGACTTGGGGAGACATCCACTGTAAACCCCCCGGTCCGGTACCAATAATTGCTAACTTGCCACGTGGTTGTTCAACGGTTTCGGGGTGGTAAACAAGGCATTTAGAACTGGGTGTTCCCAATTCTGTCACCTGGATGGTTAATTCGGCTGATTCGGCAATTGGCAATTGACTGTTGGTTAGCCAGGGTGCGTTTCCTTCAATTTTGACTTTTGCACCTGCTAGTAAATCGGAAATAAATGTCTTCGCATCATCGGGATTTACTAATCGATAACCGGGGGGAGGAGATAAAAGTGCGGTGCGAAACCGAATATCTCCCGTTGTAGTGATGGCAGGTTGAACGTTTAATGCTGCGGCAATTTGTCGTGCCATATCGTTAACCCCACTAAGTCCACCCAATAGAGGTACTACCGCACTTCCATCTTCAGCAACTGCGATGACTGGAGGTTCGTGTGATTTATTAGTAAGTAATGGTGCGAGGGTTCTAATTAAAATTCCGGCAGCACAGATACCAATAATTGGTGTACCGTTGGCAAATAATTCCCGCACTGTGTCACCAAAATCGGTAAAGCTGACGACATCAACAGCGAATGTGCGATTGGCTAAACCGTAAAGTTTTGCACCGGGAAAAAGGTTAGTGATTTGTCGCGCTATGGGTATGCTATTTTGACCGAGTGCGATCGCGCATGGTGGATTTTTTGTCACGGGGAATGAGCAGTAGGAAATGGGAATCAACAATTAATGTATATTGAGAATGGATAAACTACTTACTGTTATTTAGAAATCTTGTGGTTAAGCCAGCAGATACAGGTAGTAAACGACTGATTAGTTTAGCACCAGATGCTTGGGTACAATGGGTAACACAACTTCCGGAAGTTGTGTCAAAGCAAATTATCGATTCGGAATTTCAGTGGATTAGCCGCGATAGAGATGTTTTAGTTAAAGCATATAGTCCGACTCACGGGGATTTTTTGGTACTCAATGAGTTGCAGCTACGTTATAAGGCAAATATGCCATCACGCATGAGAGCTTATACCGCTTTAGCAACAGAGAAATATCAACTGCCGACTTTCCCAGTCCTGATAAATATCTTACCGCCTCCTGCGACCGTAACTGTAGCCAGCAGTTACGAAGAAGAATTTTTGGGTTTGAGAGCAATTCAAGATTACTGAGTCATTAATTTGTGGGAAGTCGATGCGGAGATTGTTTTTCAGCAACCTTTACCATCCTTATTACCATTTGTACCAATATTGCGGGGTGGAGGTGAACCAGCAGTTGTCCAACGAGCAGTACAATTACTGCGAGCAGATACAGAATTATATGAATTAGAACCATTGCTGGCATTTTTTGCTAGTTTTGTGCTAGACGTGCCAATTGTGCAACAAATTATGAGGTGGGATATGGCAATTTTGCGAGAATCACCCTGGTATCAAGAAATTCTGACAGAAGGAGAGAAAATAGGTATACAGGAAGGTATACAACAAGGTGCTAGACGGCAGTTAGTACGAGTATTGCAGCGACGTTTTGGGGAAATTCCTCAAGATGTCCAAACAAGGTTTGAAGGAAAAAGTGTAGAACAGCTTGATAGTCTTATGGATGCAGCAATTACTGTTGCTTCGTTAGAAGAATTTATCGAAATAATGCCTGTTTGATAAATTATGAGCGTTACAGTCCTCCAGTGGGAATCAGAATTACAAATTCGCTACCCAAGTCAGGTGTAGAATAACACTTAATTTTACCTTGATGTTTCTCAGTAATAATCTGGTAGCTGATAGATAAACCCATCCCAGTACCTTTTCCAACGGGTTTAGTAGTGAAGAACGGATCGAAGATGCATTGCTGTACCGAGTCTGACATACCAACTCCATTGTCAGCAAACGCAATTCGTACCCAATGAGAATCAACTAATTCAGTACTGATGGTAATGCTGGGGGAAAAGTCTGCATATTTTTGTTTTTCTTCTAATGTATCGATCGCATTAGCGAGAATGCTGATATATACTTGATTGAGTTGTCCGGCGTAGCATTCCACTCTTGGTAGTTTGCCGTATACTTTAATAATATTAATTTCTTTGAGGCGATTATCCAGAATCATTAAGGTACTATCAATTCCTTCATGAATATCGACACTTTTCACCTCAGCTTCGTCGAGACGAGAGAAACTACGCAAGGATGTGACTATTTCTTGAATGCGAGTTGTACCTACTTGCATTGATGCAAATAAACTATCTAAATCGGACATGAGGAATTCAAGTTCGATATCTTCGGTTTTTTGCGCGATGATATCTGTAGGGTTAGGATATTCATGCTGATAAAGCTGCACCAAAGAAAGCAAATCTCTTATATATTCCCTTGCATGATCGAGATTGCCATAAATAAAACTTACAGGATTATTAATTTCATGAGCAATACCTGCCACTACTCGCTCCAAAGATGACATTTTTTCATTTTGTACCAGTTGCATTTGTGTTTCTTTAAGTTTTCTTAATGTGCGGGATAATTCTGCTGTTCGTTCTTCGACTTTTGTTTCTAAGTCAGTATTACTTTTTTCTAACATTTCAAAGGACTGATGTAACTGATTCGTCATACTATTAAATGAAGCGGCAATCCGACCTAATTCATCCTGCCGATTAGTATCTAAATGTACAGTAAAATTTCCTTGTGCGAGTGTATCGGTCGCATTCAGTAATTGATTAAGTGGTTTACCAATTTGATTTTTTAATACGAAAAAAAGCAGTGAAAGCTCAACAAACAACGCAATCAAACCTAGTAACAGAATGAACAAGGCATTTTCTAATGCAACCCCGATTAGTAATGACTTGGGATAAACGGTAACAAAATACCAATTTACACTTGCAAGTCGGGTAACTGCCACAAACTCCCCATCAGTTTGATTATCAACAACAAATTGCCCCGGTTGCATTGCTTTAACCGCTTTGTAGATTCTTTGGAGGTGCTGTGAGCCATCCTTCATAATGTTAAATTTACCCGAACTCGCCTCTATTTGTTTGATAAGAGATGGATGTGCTATCAATCTTCCGTCTTCTTGAAATATAAAGTTATAAGTTCCTGGCAACTTATCTTCAATAGTGTTTTCAATTAGTTTGCTCAGAATAATATCATGCCCAATTGTGGCGATATGTCTGCCCTTTGCATCATCAACTGGGGTTACTGCGGAGACCATCCAAACTTTCACGCTAGGATCGAGATACAATCCAGTCCAGGCTGTTTGACGCTGTTTATTGTGCTGTTTGTCGGAAATATAAAAGAATTCTTCCTCTGGAATATAAAGATTTTTGGTTTGTAGTGCCCAAGGATATCTATGCCAATAAATCGAGTCAAGGTTCTCAGGAGCATTAATATAAGTATTGGCAAAACGATTTCGCCATGCAGGTCCATAAGTATTTGTTAAATCGTAAAAAGTCAGCACGCGCCGTTGGATTTCCGCATTAATCTCCACTTCTTTGCCAATGTACACTGTCGAAAAGTTCTCAGTATCGAATTTGTCAGGAGATAAACTTTCAGGAGCATTGCGCGTTGTTCCATCTGACCATCGGTACA
>QQTW01000532.1_pt1 | contig 23900 bp, 22 predicted proteins | sample 1904831 | NCBI WGS metagenome assembly QQTW01 (sample SAMN09435610, study PRJNA476489) | Subsurface metagenome, whole genome shotgun sequencing project. | reverse complement strand
TAATTAGGGTCTACATCAGCAAAGCTAACTGCTGGAGTTGATGTAGTCGGATCTGGTGTGGTCGGATCTGGTGTGGTTGGAACTGGTGTGGTTGGAACTGGGGTACCAGGACTCGGTTCCGTGGCTTGAGCCACCCTAGAAGGAGTAGATGTAACAGATGCAGACTCTGCTAGCTGGTCAGCCAGTGCTGCTGCTTGAAACGTTGCTGTTGTGCCGGGAGTCGGCGCAGAAGTGGAACGAGTTGGAGCAATCGTTTCTGACTGAGCCTCAAACCCACTTCCTAAGACAGTGACTGTGGCTAGGCTCAGCACAAAAGAAAGCCGAAGGTAAGAAATAGTGCTCATAGTCGCTGCTAGATAAACTTAGGTTAAGAAATAAGGCGCTAGGCTTTTGTTAGCCAAGAATTGAGCTAGTTTAACTGTATAATGCAAAAAATTGCTTGTAAAATCTCTACCTTGACAGATTTTATCTAAAAACCTACCCCTCGGCTCCACTCGATCTCTCCGTGAGCCTGTGGGCAAAAGAACCGGATAAAGTATTGAAAGTAACTTTCAATACCATCTTTCCAGGGGCTGTCAAATTCCGTCTGGAGATTGCTTATAGTTATACTAGGAGTCTTGAGCCAACGCTCTTCTCTGTACCCTGGATTAAAGATATACTGCTCGCGCCTTTGGCACCGGGTGGCGGATGCCGATTGCCCCTACTTTGCGCCACCTGAGCTTGGATCGCCGGCGGTATATGATGGCGGCAAGACTTGGATAATAGTTCGTATGTACTTATGTAGCGTCAATCTTTTCGGATATTTATCCAATTTTTTACAAGGTGCTAAGATTGCTTATATATTAAATCCGGAATAATTGCATATGTAAGCTAGTATTTTCCGCTTAATTATTAAGACTAAATTTTGTCTCAACTCCAACCTCTGCCGCCAGAAAACACCTTTCCCAATCATCTACTTTTTGTGAGGGTTGTCAATGATTTTAACCACAACTGACGTTGTTCAAGGAGCCGTTGTTGAATCTTATTTGGGCATTGTGACAGCTGAAGTGGTATACGGCAGCAATGCTCTGCGCGATTTTTTTGCTGGGATTCGAGATATTATCGGTGGACGCACCGGCAGCTACGAGCGTGTATTCGAGCAGGGACAGCGCGATGCACTAGCAGAACTAGAGCAACGCGCTCGCCGTTTAGGAGCGGACGCTGTTATTGGAATAGAACTTGATACCGGCACAATTAACATTGACCAGTCAGGCGTTCTCTTGCTAATTACTGCTACAGGAACTGCCGTTAAGCTCCGATAATTTATTACCTTAATAATTGCAGTGTTGATTGCTAACTAAAGTTAGCAAGTGTTAATGCTGGAATTATTTCAGAAGATATCAGGGCTTAGAAAATCTCTATCCTTAGTTAGAAGTCGGGTTGCGTAGTAGCACTTACTGTGTTTCACAATATGTAAGATCCATCGGAACGTGGCTCATAACCACACAAGGCAATAGACGTTATCGTGTGTTTCGGAGGAATTGCAATGAAGGGATTAGCAGGGAAAAACGCGCTTATTACCGGAGCTAGTTCCGGCATTGGGCAAGCGATCGCAATTCGACTAGCTACTGAAGGTTGCAATATTGCTATCAACTACCGCAAGAGTTCAGAATCTGCCGAAGAAACAGAAGAAATGGCAATGCAACTTGCTTGTGGACAAGTCGAAGAATGCGGTATGAAATCGCTACTCGTTCAAGGTGATGTTTCTCAAGAAGAAGACATTATCGATATGGTGAATACGGTTGTCGAGCAATTTGGCAGCTTGGATATTCTAATCAACAATGCGGGAATTCAGAAAGAGTGTCCATCCCATGAAATCTCTACCAAAGATTTTGATAACGTTTTATCTGTAAATCTTCGCGGTGCTTTTTTGTGTGCACGTGAGGCAATTAAACATTTTCTGTCTCAAAATCGTGGCATTATTATTAATGTCTCTAGCGTTCACGAAATTATTCCTCGACCTCTATACGCTAGCTATTCGATTAGCAAAGGTGGGATGGAAAATCTGACGAAAACACTGGCGCTGGAGTATGCGGGGCAGGGAATTCGCGTCAATGCGATCGCGCCTGGAGCAACGATAACGCCAATCAATCAAGCTTGGGTAGATGACCCCCAACAGAAAGCGACCGTGGAAAGTCATATTCCCATGGGTCGCGCTGGAACAGCAGAGGAAATGGCAGCAGCAGTCGCATTTCTCGCTTCTGACGAAGCCGCCTACATTACAGGACAAACTCTATTTATTGATGGTGGGCTGACGCTGTATGCCGACTTCAGAGAAGCTTGGTCAGCTTGAGAATTGATATAGCAATTCAACGAGAAAAAAAATATGACCGCAGAAGAAAAAAGGCTGGAAGAAGACCGCACCCGCAAAGCATACTGGCGCAGGTGGGGACCTTATTTAAGCGAGCGACAATGAGGTACAGTACGAGAAGATTACAGTCCCTACTAATAATTACGACGGAACGAATCAAATCATGTGCTTTGACCAAACTAATTCGTAATTAGTAATTCGTAATTCGTAATTAAAGAGGGTTTATGCCCCTACTGAAATCTTTGATTTCAGTATTCTTCAATCAGTAGCGGGTGGTGCCGCTCCGCATGACTAGTTTGGTGCTAGCAAGCTGTTCTAGATGTATCAATTCAACTGCTCGATCACAGCTCTCAAGCCTTTGCTGCTGAGCATTCTTCGTATTTTATCAGCCTGGGTGCGATCGCTAAAGGCTCCTACTTGCATCAATACCTTACCTTGCGAGAAAGTGCGAAAGGCACCGGGGACGAGCGATCGCACCAAAGCTTGCTTGCTTGCACTTGCTGCCTCAACCACTACCCGATAACTTAGACCCAGCGCTGTGGCACGAGTCGGCGGCAGCGGCGGACTTGCAACAGACGAGACACGCGATTTGGGTACTAGCACTGTTGGCAGCTTGCGAGAATCGCCAATTGGGACATTTGAGCTAGGAACGGGCAAAAGCTCGGACGCCACAATCCGGGCAGGCTGTAATACTGGCAGCGTCCTCACTGACCCGCCGGTCTGTCTAGGTGGTCGTGCTACTGGCGAGGATGCCGTCGCAGGTACGGGAATTTCAATGGCAGTGTCCGACGCAGACGCGGGAGCCAGTTGGGTATTGCTAGCGTTACCGCTATCCTTACTTTGAGCGGATGTAAGAGAATTATTTTGTATAAAATTTAACTCCTGTGGTGGTTGACTGCTCGGTGTTAACGATACCTGAGCCGTCGATGGTGGCGTAGGCACAGGGATATCTATCGAAGTCACATTTGTTGTGGCGCGGGCTTGTGAGCCTGTAGATTGTGGCAACTTAGCAACTGAGCTACCCGTCCCAGTAAAATCGACGCTGCCATTAATACGGGCGTTGGCAATCGTGTTACCAAAGGCAGAAATTTGGTTAGAAGTGCTGCTGTTAATGTCATAGCGACCATTCCGGCGAAATACATTGCCGCCCGGTTCTGTCCTTGTTCCCACATCCGGCTGGCTAGTTGCGATCGCCACTACTCCATCTTCGGTATTTCCCTCAATCACATTGCCTCGCAAAAGCGGTCGGGCATTGGCTTGAGCCACGATGCCAGCTCTGTTTTTGATAATGCGATTGCCAACTATCACCGGCGCAGCCTTTTGGGCAATATTGATGCCAAATCCCGTTTTTTCAAACACATTCTCTCGCACCTCAGGCCGGGATGTGCCGTAAATCGTCATCCCATTCGCCCCATTCTGATAAAAGTAATTGCTGCGAATAATTGATCTACTGTTGCCGGTGATGGAAATGCCATCATGGCTATTCCCAGTAAAGGTATTATTAATAACCATTGGGCTACTCGATTCAATCCACAGGCCATAACCACGCGGGTTAGGATTGGTCACACTCACCCCGCGAAGAGTAGCGCGGTTTGCCCCAAGAATTGTGACGTTTTGACGGGCGAACGTGGGACTGAGGAAAGTACCACCCCCTTGAATGACAATATTACGGCCTCGCGTGCGAGGATCGCCTTGAATAGAGACTCCCGGTTTTAGGAGCAGGGGAAACGTCTCACCGGAGGAAGTGCTGTAAGTGCCGGTAGAGAGGACAATCACCGCGTTAGGCTGGGCTATCCGCAGCGCCTGGGTAATTGTTTTAAAGGGAGCACGTTTGCTGCCATTGCCAATCGTCTCATCTCTAACAGCTGGGTTGACAAATAGCACTTTGCCCTGAGATGTTGTCTGAGCAACGAGGGGAATCTGCGCCAGATGTTGCGGTGGCAGCTCAAGCGTTACGCCTGTGTCGCTTAAGCAAAGCAGGGCTATACTTGCCGCTCCAATCCCGGTGGCAGTGAAGATCAGTTGACTTCTCAAACTCAAGGCACACCTCCTCCTGATAACGCCTTTTGAAGCTGTCGCTATAAATTTTGTGGAATTATTCTGCTTCTTATACAGCGAATGCCGTTCAAAATCAATGGCATTATAGAGCGCCATGATGCATCTCTACTCAGATTGCGGTTACGCTCCGGTAAAAACGATATGGGATATTTGCCCATATTTATTAGAACTGACAAGGCTTGCTGGTACGATAAAAAAGTTAATAGGTTTATGCCGATGGCAGCTCCATCTAACCAGAGAGGGCAAGTGCAGCCAGCAGTTTGCCGGATCTTGGATGCCAACTTAGACCGCGCCCGTGAAGGCTTGCGGATTATTGAAGAATGGTGTCGCTTTGGTCTCAATAGCACTGAGCTGAGTGGGGAATGCAAGCAACTACGACAAGAGCTAGCCAGCTGGCACAGTCCGGAACTTCGAGCAGCGCGGGATACGCCTAATGATCCGGGCACTGAGCTAACCCATCCTCAGGAACAACAACGCGCTAGCTTAGGGGCACTGTTGCAAGCTAACTTCTGCCGTGTGGAAGAAGCACTGCGGGTACTGGAAGAGTATGGCAAGCTTTACAACCCGAAGATGGGAGGCGCTTTTAAGCAAATGCGTTATCGGGTTTATACCCTGGAAAGCCGGTTGCTGGGATACCAGCGCCACCAGGTACTGTTGCGATCGCACCTATATCTCGTTACTTGTCCCTCAGAAACGCTGTTTGCCGTTATAGAAGCAGCCCTTCAAGGTGGACTGATGCTCGTACAGTACCGAGACAAAACTGCTGATGATGGCGTGCGACTCACCCAAAGCCAGCAACTAAGCCACCTTTGCCATCAATACGGTGCCCTTTTCATTGTCAACGACCGAGTGGATCTAGCCTTAGCAGCGGATGCTGATGGTGTGCATCTAGGGCAGCAGGACATCCCGATTGCCGTCGCCCGACAGCTACTCGGTCCCCAGCGCCTGATTGGTCGCTCCACAACCAACCCAGAGGAAATGCAGCGGGCGATTCAGGAGGGCGCCGACTATATCGGTGTTGGTCCAGTTTATGAAACACCGACAAAAGAGGGTAAAGCGGCAGCTGGCTTAGAGTATGTCCGCTACGCCGCCCAGCATTCTCCTATCCCCTGGTTTGCGATCGGGGGAATTGATGTGAATAATGTCAATGATGTGATATCAGCTGGGGCAGAGCGCGTAGCAGTGGTGCGATCGCTCATGCAAGCAGAGCAACCCACTCTAGTAACTCAGTATTTCCTTTCCCAGCTTACTCGCAAACAGATCCCCATGTACTCTAAAGCATCTCATGTCTAATCAGATTACGCTTCAGGTGAATGGTGAACCCCGTACCTGCTCAGACGGCTCCAGGCTACCCGATCTGTTAGAACAGCTAGGTTTTAATCCCCGCTTGGTGGCAGTAGAGTATAACGGCGAAATTTTGCACCGACAGTTTTGGTCCGAGACGCAGGTGCAGGAGAGCGATCGCTTGGAAGTAGTTACGATTGTCGGGGGCGGTTAATCCTGCGCTCTTTAGGGCGAGGAGTTTCAGCGAGAGGTCAAGTAACTCACTGGGGTTAGGCTTGCCCAATTCGGTAATCACACCCTGCGCTTGCTCCAAAGGAAGGATGAGAAACGATAAATTATAAATGTAGCCTATAGAGATAGATGTAGCTTGAACAACTTTGTCTTGCTTGCAGCTATCCGGCTCACGGCTGGTATCACTAACTGGGTAAAAATATCCTCACTGGAGATATACCAGAGCCGATATTGTTTTCTAGGCACTATGTCATGTATAAAAAATTGCTTTCAGCCATGAGACCGCTTTTTAAATCCATCTTCCTGCTTGGCGTTGTCATGACTCTGGCATTAGGTCACGCTGATGGAGCCTTAGCAGCTCGTAGTGGGGGTCGAATCGGTGGTGGTTCCTTTAGAGCACCCAGCCGCACCTACGCGCCTCCTAGTCGCACCTACGCACCACCAGGTGGAGGATACTATCCAGGCGGTGGATTTGGGTTTCCTTTCCTGATTCCTTTCTGGGGGATTGGAGGAGGCTTTAGCGGTCTGTTTACCATCTTGATTTTCCTGGCGATCGCTAACTTCCTGACGCAAGCCTTCCGCCGCGCTGGTAGCGGCGAGATAGATGAAGCGGGTTACAGCAGCAATCCTCCCGTTTCAGTCACACAATTACAAGTAGGTCTGTTGGCTGGGGGTCGTAGTCTGCAAACCGAACTCAACCGAATTGCTGAAACCGCTGATACCAATTCCCCAGAGGGTCGTACGGAAGTATTGCAAGAAGCAAGCCTTGCTTTGTTACGCCATCCGGAATACTGGGTATATGCTGGTAGCACCACTCAGCAAGCTCGCTTAGGCTCAGCTGAAGCCGAGTTCAACCGTCTAGCTCTTGGCGAGCGGAGCAAATTTACAGAAGAGACGCTATCTAACGTCAACAACCAGCTAAAAGCAGCTACTCCTAGAGGTGCAATATCTGCAGCTCAAAACGGTGGTGAGCTGGATAACCCAACGCGTCTGATCACCGAAGGGCCTGGAGAATACATTATTGTCACCCTTCTGGCTGCAACTCTGGGCAACCTGCAACTGCCAGCGATCAACAGCGCTGATGACTTGCGTCAAGCTTTGCGTCAGATTGGTGGAATTCCTGGCGAAAAACTGCTGGCGATCGAGGTTCTGTGGACGCCACAAGCAGAAGGCGACACACTAACCAGTGATGATTTAATGGCAGAGTATGCGGACCTGAAACTGGTTTAAACCACAAAGGCACCAAGACACTAAGGATTTGATTTCTAGATTGAATGGGGGCTGAACATCAGTCCCCTTTTTTAATAATAAAATACTCATCCAAGTCAATCTCGATAACTAGGTACACTCTTAATTGACATCAACCTTGTTAGGTAAGGTTTTTGCCTTATAAAAGGTTTCTAAGCTCTGGCGATCGCCCACAAAACGCCAGTGCCAAGGCTCGTAACTGACGCCTTGGGGGTTGTCTTTAGGAAACGAAATCTCAAAGCTGTAGCGAGCAGCATTGGCAGAGAGCCAGTTAAAAGCTCTAGTTTTTTCAAATGTAGTATTCAGGTTAGTCGCTGGTACCGCTCCATCTCCAATGTCCACGGCATAACCAGTGTGATGTTCGCTATAACCAGGGGGTGCGCTGACGCTGGCTCGTTTTGTTGCCACTTGCCCACGAGCAGCCTTGATGTCAAAAAACAAGTGCTCTTGAGTATTGGCGGAGCGAAAGCCAGAAATTGGCACTAACACCACACCTGCAGCTCGTGCTGCCGCCACCATCGCCTGAAATTGTTCAGCAGCGGCTTGACGCAGCTTAATGCTACTATCAGCGACAATGGGTTGGAGTTCCTGTGAAGGCGCTTCCGAGTAGGCAAAGTGTCCGAGCAATGTTTCTGAGTTGCTGGGTGCGGGATTGACTTCGTTAACGGATGGTGTGGGAGTCGGACTAGAGACACTTGTGGTCGCTGAGTCAGATCTAGGGTTTCTGGGTGGCGAATAAATTACATACCAGAGAATAGCACTGAGGGCGATCGCGCCCAATCCCGCCAATCCCCCAATCAGAAACACTCCCCTCATTCGGGGTCGAGTTTTGACATCAGTTGTGTCCCGTAAAGCTTCTGGAATATCCTCTAGCGAACGAGCTGAAACATTATGCTGTTTTCCAGGCAACTCAGCCTTATCCACGAACCAACTCCTAAACTTTTTAACTCACTTCTAGGCAATTGTAAACTGGAATATAAATCCAGAAAAAAGGCAAAGTAAGCTTGAATTTTGTAGCATTTTAAAATCTAAAATTTAAATTGACGAAACTCTTAGAACTCTATACACCGCTGGTTGGATTAGTCCTCTTGGGATTCATTCTCGGCAGGATATTACCAAAAGTAGTTCCCGCTTATCTAGGTCAGTTTCTCTTCTGGATAGGAGTACCGATCAGCATTGTAGCTTTTCTGCGCCAGGCAGATTTGTCGGGGCCGATTTGGATTGCACCGGTGGTCGCCTGGGTAGCAATTTTACTGGGAGCGGGGTTGGCTTGGGCTTGGATTAAAAGGCATGCCTACCTCACAAACACCGTGCCAAAACCATACTGGAGCCAACCGGCTCAGGGCAGTTTTCTACTGGCGGCAATGGTGGGGAACACCGGTTATTTGGGCTATCCTGTGACGTTGGCTTTTGCAGGTACTCAATATTTTAGCTGGGCGCTGTTCTACGACTTGCTAGGTACGACCTTGGGAGCTTACGGGTTAGGTGTTGTTTTAGCCGCTCGCTTTGGCACGGGTGTCCAGAGTTATCGGCAGTTAGCTCAGGCGATACTAATCAATCCAACGCTGTGGAGCTTTGGGTTTGGCTTGGGTTTCCGACAGATACTACTTCCCCCCCAGGCTGAACAAAGTCTGCGTGGATTGGCTTGGACTATCGTTGCTCTGTCCCTGATGCTAATTGGGATGCGACTGAGCCAGTTAAATTCCTGGCACAGCCTCCCACGGGCATCAATTAGCTTGGGAATTAAAATGCTGCTAGTTCCTCTGATTCTGGGCAGCAGTTTACCGCTGTTCGGTTTAACCGGTTTGCCCCAATTGGTGATTGTTCTACAAATGGCAATGCCTCCAGCTTTTGCAACACTGGTGATTGCAGAAGCCTATAATCTCGATCGCGACTTAGCCGTTACCGCCCTAGTAGTCGGATCTGCCGGACTCGTCTTTACGCTGCCAGTTTGGTTATTGCTATTTGGCAGAATTTGAAGCAACTGCATAGGTTGCTGCTAGTTGCTCGATGGCAATATGCTCGTAGTGTTCAAACGGTTGGTGAATCCAGGGGTTGTCGGGTAAATAGTCTACATAGTAATCCGGGGCAATCATCGAGGAGGCTTTGTACCAAAGTACAGCGGTGCGAATCTCTTCTATTTGGCAACTATAATGCTGCTTCAGCCAGGGTATGGTCTGCTGTAGTGTTACGCCAGAGTCCGCCAGATCATCGACCAAGAGAATGCGCGAGCCTAACTCGGTAGTGGTCATTGTCAAATGGCGGGAAAACGTTAACGTCCCTCTCTCTTGTTTGCCAGAACCAACGTAAGACGAGGTTGCTAAAATCGCCAGCGGCTGATTGTAGATCCGGGCAAGAATATCACCAATCCCCAGTCCACCCCTGGCAAGGCAGACAATTTGGTTAAATTCCCAACGGGATTGATAAATTTTAACTGCCAACTGCTCAATTTTTTGATGGTAATCTGACCAAGAAACGTAAAGGTCTGGCATAACGGGCATAATTTCGAGCTAAAAATGAGTCGAAAAACTTTATTTTAATATTTTGTCTGCTATGAGCAATACTTTCCCTGGTGCCTCACCTGAGGGCGAGAAGCTGAACTGGAAAACAAAACTGGCTTATGGTGCAGGGGATTTGGGACCGGCGATTACTGCCAATATTATGGCGTTTTTTTTGCTGGTTTTCTTTACCAACGTTGCGGGTATTCGTCCTGGGTTAGCGGGTACTATTCTGCTGATTGGCAAAATCTGGGATGCTGTGAATGACCCGTTTGTGGGGGTGTTGAGCGATCGCACTGTGTCTCGCTGGGGTCGCCGCCTGCCCTGGCTGTTGTATGGCGCGATTCCTTTTGGCATTTTCTATTTTTTGCAGTGGATTGTGCCGCAATTTAGTGCTGACCCAGTTGCCAACGGGTGGGGGTTGTTCTGGTATTACGTGGCGATTGGGATTTTATTTAATATATTCTACACGGTTGTCAATTTACCTTATACGGCACTTACCCCAGAACTAACTCAAGATTATAACGAACGCACCAGCCTTAACAGCTTTCGCTTTGCCTTCTCGATTAGCGGCAGCATTCTGTCTTTGATTCTGGCTTCTGTGATATTTTCTGCCATCACTGGCCCCAAACAACAGTATTTAGTTTTAGGGGCAGTCTGTGCAGTTCTTTCAGTGTTGCCTTTGTATTGGTGTGTTTGGGGAACACGCGATCGCGTTGCCGCTGTTGAGTCACAACGCCGTAACACTCAAGTCCTTGCCGAATCCCTGCCTTTTTTACAACAACTGCGGATAGTCTTCAACAACCGACCTTTTCTGTATGTTATCGGCATCTATCTTTGTTCTTGGTTAGGCGTCCAAATAACAGCTGCTATCATTCCCTACTTTGTAGTCAACTGTATGAGCTTGGAAGACAAAGACGTCCCCAGCGTGATTATTGCGGTTCAAGGCACCGCCCTCGTCATGCTGTTTGTATGGAGCTACATCAGTAAGCGGGTAGGCAAAAAAGTTGTTTATTTCATGGGAATGAGCGTCTGGATTGTGGCGCAGGCGGGACTTTTTTTCCTCCAGCCAGGGCAAGTGGGCTTGATGTATGTCCTCGCGGTGATGGCAGGCTTTGGCGTTTCCACTGCCTATCTAATTCCTTGGTCGATGATGCCCGATGTAATTGAATTAGATGAACTCACAACTGGTCAGCGCCGCGAAGGGATTTTTTATGGTTTCATGGTTTTGCTGCAAAAATTCGGTTTAGCTTTCGGGTTGTTCCTAGTGGGAATTGCCCTAGAGGGGTCTGGTTTCAAAGAAACGATTGCGGGGCAAGCGATACCAGAACAACCGGCTTCAGCGCTGAATGCAATTCGCGTCGCCATTGGTCCCCTGCCCACCCTCTGCTTGATTTTTGGTTTAATTTTGGCCTACTTTTACCCAATCACCCGTGAGGTACACGCGGAAATTTTGCTAAAACTCAAAGAGCGCCAGACAAGAGAGCTTTCTTGAGGCCAATCGCTAAGTTACCAACTGCGCCACCAACCCCACTACTCCCCCTGCAAGGACTAACCAGGCTGAGTTGACCTTGAAGCGAAAGACAACAATCGCACTCAGGACTGCCAATACTACGGTTAACAAGTCCACCAGTGCAGCGCGTCCAAGGGTGTAGGTCACTGCTGCCATCAGCCCCAAGGAAGCTGCATTCACTCCATCCAAAGCACTACTCACCCAAGGAGATTGACGCAGCGAGGGCACCCAGGGGTTAGTCACGCCCACCAGAACAAAAGCGGGCAGGAAGATGCCAATCGTTCCTGCAAGCGCCCCAGCATTGCCCGCTAGCAGATAGCCAATGAATGTCGCTGTGGTGAACACAGGACCAGGCGTGAACTGACCAATGGCAACTGCATCCAGGAGTTGCTGGGGGGTGAGCCAGTGGTTTCGTTCCACCAACTCCCGCTGCAAGAAGGCAAGTAAGACATAACCGCTGCCATACAGCACTGAACCGATTTTGAGGAAGAACAGGAACACGTTGAGCCAGGTTGCAGGTGCTGCGACAGCAGGGGAGCTACCGACTTGCGCCAGAACTCCAGAAATAGGTAGGAGCATTGCCCCTGCTGTTCCACTTTTTGTGCGCCACAGGTTCTTCACCAGCATTACCCCTAACCCAGCTAGCAGTAGCAACAGGAGTTCATCCACACTCAGGAAAAAGGCAACAATCACCGCCACCCCAGCTACAATAGTGGGGATATCCTTGGCAGCTTTTAAGCCTAACTGCCACAATGCCTGTGCCACAATGGCGATAATCACGGGCTTGATGCCATACAGTAGCCACCCGAGCTCAGGAAGCGTCTGGTAGCGGGCGTAGACTGCTGCCAGCGCCCAAACGATGAGCATGGCGGGCAGAATGAAGCATGAGCCAGCAATGATGAGTCCACGCCATCCAGCTCTCTCATAACCGATATGAATAGCCAACTCGGTGGAATTGGGACCGGGGATGAGGTTGGTCATGCCTAGCAGGTCAAGGAGGTGCTCTCGACTCAACCACTGGCGACGCTTGACAACTTCGTCATCCATCATGGCTACGTGAGCCGCTGGACCCCCGAAGGCGATCGTGCCCAATTTCAAAAAGACGAGTGCTAGTTCTTTGAGCCGTTGCTTTTGTTGTAATGGGCTGAGTTCTGCGTAGGGGACTCGCTGTTCTGCCGACTGGATTCCTTCAAGCTTCTGAGACACTGATTTTTCTCCTGGGTGCCATTGGCTGTACAGCGTCTATATTGTTTCAAATGGAATGCGGCTGTTCAGAGCCAAACAGCGACAGTCGGATCTATGTTTGAAAACCTCCCGTTTGGCTCATGCGTAGGTAAACCAAAAATGATGGATATAAACTAAGTAGGAGTTAAAAAAAGCGCTTTTAAGTAAATGGTACATCCAAGTTTAGAGGAAATCTCCGCTCAGTTAGATAGCTCTGATTCACGCGATCGCATGTTGGCTCTCGCCGCCTTGCGTCGTTTCCCATCTATTGATGCTGTGCCCTTGATTAAAAAAGTGTTGAACGACGAAATTCTGCAAATTCGCTCGATGGCAGTGTTCGCACTGGGCATTAAACACACGGACGAATGTTATCCAATTCTGGTGGGTTTGCTCGACGATCCAGACTACGGCATTCGCGCTGATGCAGCTGGAGCACTGGGCTACTTGGGCGATCCAAGAGCCTTTGAACCCCTGGTACGGGCTTTTTACGAAGACACCGAATGGTTAGTACGCTTCAGTGCGGCAGTGTCACTGGGTAATATTAAAGACCCTCGCGCTCATGATGTACTGGTTCGGGCGTTGGAAAGTAAGGAAGTGGTGCTACAACAAGCAGCGATCGCGGCACTGGGTGAAATTAAAGATATCGAATCTATCGATCACATCCTTCGCTTTGCCCAGTCAGATGATTGGCTGGTGAGGCAACGTTTAGCAGAATCACTGGGCTGCTTGCCTAGCCCCAAAAGCATTTCTGCCTTGAAATACCTGGAAAAAGACAGCCATCGTCATGTTGCTGAAGCTGCCAGGATTTCCCTCCAGCGGCTGGCTGAAGCATCCAGTTAATGAGGGGAGGTGGGGGGAAACTTCACCGGTCACGCCCAAGTGGGGTTGCCTACTGCTACCTTAATAAAGAGAATTTTAAGAAGTGTTGATGCAGGATACTTCAATTGATGGATATTCAAGAATTTTTTGAACTGAGCGCTGGTAAATGGTTTTCACATCGTACCAGTCACCATTTGGCTTTTAAGCAATCCGAGTCCGGCAAATCAGACATTACGATTGAAATGCTTGCCCAGGATGATCCGGAGGTCATTAAACTCTGTCAACAGTACGAAGTTGACCCGACTTTAGCCCAGTGTGGGGCTAGAGTTAGCTGGAACGGCACAATGGAATGGGATGAAGAAAAACACACCGGTTCTACAGTGCTTGTGCCAGTGCCTAATGCAGATAATTCTAATGAAGGCAAGTTGTTGCGTGAAATGGGCTATGCCGAGAAGACACCGGTTGCAGGTAGCTACATCATGGGTAGTGATGGAGCACTAACTTTGATCACCGAGTACGAAACGATGTCTTCTGAAGAGCGGCTGTGGTTTGCTAGTCCGAATTTGCGCATGCGAGTTAGTGTTTTAAAGCGCTTTGGAGGCTTTAGCATGGCTTCCTTCACTTCTGAGATTCGCATGGGTGGCGTGCAGCAGCCCTCCGCCAAGGCAACTGAGGCATCCAATTTAGCGCCAAGTTAATCAGCCTGTTATCAATCTTGCTGATGCTGGGCAATCGCTTTGAGTTTGGTGTAGAAGTCCGAGCCATTGGTGTTCTCTGGGGTGAATTGCGCAATCGGCGCATAGCTGGCATTACTATGCGATAGCGAAGCATAGTTTTTTTTGGGGAATCGTGACCTGTGGTGATTGTCCCTAGGTTGATGGCTGTTTTTCTGGGTCGGTTCCCCACCAATTTGGTTAGTTAAAGGCGGGACGTTGGCAGTGGCTTCAACGAGTTGGACTGGCTTCTTTTCACCAGTGCTTTCCCCGCTCGTGACAACACCTGGGCTATCATGCCCATTGCTGAAATAAACAACTGACTCGGAAACCGGTGGAGAAGGCTTGCCAGTGGTGTCGGCTTGCCCACTGAGCGTTTGGAAAACTTTATCACAGATCAAGCGTTCAAATTCGCGGTTGAAATGGTAAAATTCCTGACCCCGCCGGTTCCAAAAGGCTAAAATCTGCTCGACTGAAATCGCCTTGTAACGACCTTGATATAATGCCTCAATCACAGCAAGACGTACCCAGTGGGCTGGGTAGTCGTTGAGCCAGCGGTCAATTAGTTCACCAGCAGTATAGCCACCCCGGTCAAAACTATAGTGAATCAATAACGCCGCTGCGACGTCAGCAGTCATGTGTGAGTCGGGTGCAATCATGAGGCATAAGCAGAAAATCTTTGCCGATCGCATATAGCGTATCGCCTATTGCCAATTGAGGGTGTGATTGATGAGCTCTCAAAATTCAAGCCCCCCTGAGTTCCTCGGCGTAAAAAAAGTTTTATTAATATCATCTGGTATAATATCAAGTTCAATCCGATGCAACCAATGATTGAAGTTGAGCATTTAAGTAAAATATACGGCTCGACCCCAGGCATTCAAGATGTTACCTTTAGCGTGGAGCCGGGGGAAATTGTGGGTTTTTTGGGTCCCAATGGAGCCGGAAAAACCACGACAATGCGGATTCTGGCTGGATATCTACCAGCAACCAGCGGGACAGCTCGCATTGCTGGATACGATGTTCATGAAAATTCATTAGCGGTGCGGCAGCGGATTGGCTACCTACCGGAAACACCGCCCTTGTATGCAGAGATGACAGTTGAGGGATTCCTGTATTTTGTGGCGCGGATTAAGGGAGTACCGGCAGGCGATCGCTCGCGTCAGGTAAATGCGGCTGTAAAGCGCTGTAACCTGGAAGAAAAGCGTCACATCCTTATCCGCAAGCTGTCTAAGGGATTCCGGCAGCGAGTTGGCATTGCCCAGGCGATTGTCCACGATCCACCAGCGATCATTTTAGATGAACCCACTGTTGGCCTTGATCCACGCCAAATCATTGAAGTGCGGAATTTAATTAAGAGCCTCGCTGGTAGTCACACAATTATTCTTTCCACCCACATTCTGCCAGAGGTGAGCATGACTTGTAGCCGCGTGGCAATTATCAATCGCGGCAAAGTAGTTGCAACTAATACCCCGGAAAACCTGATGGCTCAACTGACTGGAGGGTCGGGGTATGAACTAGAAATTGACGGCGACACTGCCGCTGCCCAGCAACTGCAACTTTTGCCCGCTGTGCGTCTGGTAGAATCAATTCCGTCCGTGGGAGCGGATAGAGATATCCCCTTGAGCGAAAACCGCACTTGCATCCGGGTGATATCAGAACCAGGAACTGAACCGGGTCACGATATTGTCAAAGTTCTCGTAGGGATGGGAGTGGGAGTGTACGAGATGCGGCGCCTGAGAGCCACTTTGGAGGATGTGTTCCTGCAACTGACAACGGAGGAAAAGAACTTAGAGGGGAGTGCTGACTCATCTGAGGAGCCAAGAAAATCTACGTCAGGAGATGCCACGTAAATGGGCATAATCCTGGGCAATATTATCGCTATTTATCGCAGAGAGTTACAGAGCTACTTTGCATCACCTTTAGCGTATGCGATCGCTGGCATCTTCTGGCTGTTATCTGGGTTCTTCTTTGTAATTATTCTGCTGGGACCAGAAGGAATCATTCAGCAGGTCGTTCGCAACGATTTGCAAGGGCAGCAAATGGGACTACCGGTTCCGCCTGTGGATGTTCCCTACGAATTCCTGCGGGTGTTTTTGAACTTGCTAGGGTCTTTAGCATTGTTCATACTGCCGATTCTGTCGATGGGGCTTTATGCAGAGGAACGCAAGCGCGGTACTTTGGAGCTACTCGCCACGTCACCAGTGACCAACTGGGCGGTGGCAGTGGGCAAATTGTTAGGGGTGTTGACGTTTTTTACTACGATGGTGCTACCGTTACTGGCGTATGAAGCGATCGCTTTGAGTGCAGCCAGTCCACCAGTTCAGCCAGCTATACCATTAGTGGGGCATCTGGGATTAATCTTATTGGCGGGTGCGGTATTGTCTTTGGGGATGTTCATCTCCTCCCTCACAGACAGTACAATTCTGGCCGCTGTCCTCACCTTTGCCCTAATTTTGTTTTTGTGGGTAATTGATGCGATCGCCAAAAGTCTTGGAGGTCCGGTGGGTGAAGCTTTGGGTCATCTGTCGTTGCTGAAACATTACAACAACTTGGTGCAAGGCATTTTCGATACCAGCAGCTTGATTTTGTTTGCCAGTTATATTGTTTTAGGTATCTTTCTCACCGCTCAATCAATTGATGCTCTGCGATTTCAGCGTTCATGATCGGTTGGGAGCCATGAATAAAATCTAAAACTTTATGAAGACCATCGCTACAAGAAAAAAGTATTGGCAATATCTTTTTTGGCTTGGTCCAGCCCTCGTTCTTATGGGTCTATCAGCTGGTGTTGTGTCTGGCAAATGGGAGCCAGTACCGTTGGGGTTGCTGATATCTGGAATTGTCCTAATTGGGTTGTGGCTGCTATTTCAAGCCCGTGAAAGTAACTGGTGGGGGCGTCGTTCCACCCAAGCGGGCACTAACGCCCTCGTTGCTACACTTGCGGTGTTACTGATTCTGGGGTTGGTTAACTTCTTGGCAGTCCGCTATCCTGTGCGGGTGGACTTCACAGAAACTCAGTTATTTACCCTTGCACCTCAATCGCGTCAGCTAGTGCGGAATTTGCAAGAGCCAGTTAAGGTGTGGGTGTTTGACGGCAACCAGGATCCCCAAGACCGGCAATTGCTGGAAAATTACGTCAGGCAGGGAGCTCAATTTAGCTTTGAGTATGTTGACCCGCAAGCGCGGCCTGGACTGGCAGAGAAGTTTGGGGTCAAACAATTGGGAGAAGTATACCTGGAAGTTGGACAGCAGCGGCGGTTGCTTCAGGTAGTGAATGAGCAAGAGCGCCTGTCGGAAGTTAGATTGACTAATGGACTACAACAAATAACAAGTGCTAGTCGCACCGCCAAGGTTTATTTCCTGCAAGGTCACGGCGAACATCCCCTCTCAGGTGGACAGGGTGCATTGTCGCAAGCCTTGAGTGCGTTAGGAGAGAAAAAATACACCGCCCAGCCTCTGAATCTGACACAACAACCAGCTATTCCCAAAGATGCCACGGTTGTGGTGGTAGCTGGTCCCCAACGATCGCTGTTTGACCAGGAGGTAAAAGCCTTGAGTAACTATCTCAACCAGGGTGGTAGCCTGCTGCTAATGATCGATCCTGATACCAATCCTGGAATGGAAAGTTTGCTCAAAAATTGGGGTGTTACGCTTGATAATCGTTTGGCAATCGATCCTTCTGGAGCAGGTGTAGGTCTTGGTCCTGCTGTCCCTTTAGTTACTGCCTATGGCGATCATCCAATTACAAAAGAGTTTGGCAACGGTATTTCGCTCTATCAGGGGGCGCGACCAATCGAGACGAGCCCAGTAGCGGGTGTGCAGGTAACTCCCCTACTTTTAACCAGTCCCCAGAGTTGGGCGGAGAGTGATATAGAGAGCCAAGACTTGCAGTTTGATCAGCGCGATCGCCGAGGTCCCCTAACCTTGGGTGTTGCCCTCAGTCGCCAAGTGGAAGCTCCATCAAAGTCAAATTCAGATAAATCTACCCCCACACCTTCGGCGTCCCCGCAGCCTTCGCCTAATAACTCACCCGCAAAAGCGGCGGACATTAAGCCAACTGAGTCACGACTCGTGGTAATAGGAAATTCGACTTTTGCCACAGATGGCTCGTTTGAGCAGCAGTTGAATGGAGATGTTTTCCTCAACTCGGTAAGCTGGCTCAGCAACCAGGATGAGCAACTGCTTTCTATTCGCCCGAAGTCAGCGAAAAACCGTCGCATCAACTTGAAACCGGAGCAAGCCAATATCTTAGGTTTAACGGCTCTCGCTCTTGTACCCCTGATCGGGTTTGGGACGGCAGTCCTTCTCTGGTGGCAACGGCGGTAGAGTTTTGGAAATGTAGCGATCACGAAGGCTTTTTTTATATGAAGCTACAGCGAACAACTCTGATTTTGATCGTCCTGGCGCTAGGGTTGGGAGGCTTTGTTTACTTCTATGAAGTTCGGGGTGCTACTCAGCGACAGGAAGCTAAGGCTAAGGAGCAGCAAATTTTCTCCTTTGAGGAAGAACAGGTGCAATCCTTTACAGTAAAGACTAAGGAACAGACATTGGAGTTTGAACGTGGAACTCCTGCAACCAAATGGCTAATGAAGGCTCCTAGTAAAACCATAGCCAGTGACGCATCGGTATCTTATTTGATGAATTTGGTGGTGAAGGGGAAGAGCGATCGCGCTATTCAAGTCCCAGTTGCTCAACTCCAGGAATACGGTTTGAAGCAGCCCCAAGCTACCATCGAAGTAAAGCTGAAAAATCAAACAACTCATCAGTTGATTTTGGGCAAGCCTGACTTTAACCGCAATTTTTTGTACGCTCAAGCTAACCCCGCTGTTGAATCAACTGGGGATGTAAGTGTGCTTTTGGTGTCTACGGACTTTGAGAATGCTGTAAATCGCTCTCTGGCAGAGTGGAAAAGCCAGGACGCTAGTAAAAGCAATGGTTCTGTTTCAATTCCTGCAAAAAAATGAGTTATTGGTTCTGGTTTTAAAATATTGCTAATTCTAGTTGAGTTCAAAGGTTTGGAAAATGACTAGTTCAATTGGTCATCCCTCAACCGAAATTGAATACCCTGATACAGACGGATTGCCGATGGCTGAGAGTGATTTCCAACGTCAGTATCTGAGTTATTCCGTGGAAGTGCTGCGGATTTATTTCCAAAATCATCCTGATGTGTATGTGTCGGGGAATCTGTTCATCTACTACGAACAGGGCAATCCCAAAGCAGTGGTAGCACCGGATGTATTTGTAGTCTTTGGGGTAGCAAAGCGCGATCGCTTTTCTTATAAGCTCTGGCTTGAAGAGAATAAAGCCCCTGATTTCGTATTGGAAATTACATCTAAAAGCACGGTGGGTGAAGATCAGGGGGTAAAGCGCGGAGTTTACGCTTTCCTGGGTGTAAAAGAATATTTCCAGTACGATCCAACTGGCGATTACCTTGAACCTCAACTCAAGGGTTTACGGCTAGTAGAAGGCAATTATCAACCGATGCCAACAACGGTTTTGCCAGATGGCACCCGAGTGCTTATGAGTGAAGTGTTAGGGCTGGAGCTAAGAGTGCAAGCTGACTCATTGCGCTTTCATAACCCAGTGTCGGGTGAAAAGCTCCTAACTCATCAGGAAGCTGAACAGGCAAGGGTGGAAGCAGAGCAGGCAAGGGCGGAAGCTGAACAGGCAAGAGCGAAGTCTGAACAGGCAAGAGCGGAAGCTGAACAGGCTCTACACCAAGCAGTACTCCGATTGTTGGAATTGGGGTTGAGTGTGGAACAAGTAGCAGGGGCATTGAGTTTGTCAGTGCAGCAAGTGATTCAAGCGAGCCAAGAATAAACTTGGCACTTGTGCCTTGATCGCGCTCGTTGGGAAGCCTCGCCTGCCCTTTTCCCTTCCACGATGACTCAATAATAAAAAAGATTGCTCTTCACTCAGAACACTCAAACATGAGCCAAACTGCCCTAAATTTAGTTGCAATTTCTGTTTTTGTACTCACCCTTTCCACTCTGCTGGGACCTTTGTTCAATTTGTCACCGGTAGTACCCGCGATCGCCACCTTCACACTCTTGGGAATCGCCACCCTCGATAGCTTCGGCTTGCAAGGCAAGGGAGGCAACCTACTTTTGGATTGGCTAGCCAGTGCCTCACCCCAGCACCGCGATCGCATCGTCCGGCATGAAGCCGGACACTTCCTGGTCGCTCATCTGTTAGGAATTCCAGTTACCAGCTACGTTCTTAGCGCCTGGGAAGCCCTTAAACAGCGGCAATCCGGGCAGGGCGGCGTTACCTTTGACGATCAGGAATTGGCATCAGGGCTGGATGCGGGTACTCTCTCAGCCCAGCTGTTAGACCGGTACTGCACGATCTGGATGGCAGGTATTGCCGCCGAAACCCTAGTTTACAATTGCGCTGAGGGTGGAGCCGATGACCGGACTAAGCTAAGAGCCGTTTTGACGCCATTGGGGTTTTCTGCCTCAGCTCAAAATCAGAAAGAACGTTGGGCGGTTCTCCAAGCCAACACTCTGCTGCAAGCTAATTGGTCTACCTACGAAGCTCTGGTCGGCGCTATGCAACAACGTGCCGAAATTGCTGAGTGTTGTTGTGTCATTGAGCAGCATCGCCACAATGCCAACGGCGGGACGTCAGCAGTTTAGCGGAGATTGATTCAGCTTCTGAAGTATCGCATGACTGGTCTGATCCGCCTATAGCACAGTTACGTCCAGCAGCTTTAGCTTGCAGTAGGTATCGATCGGCGCGAGCAAGCAAGTTCACCCCCTCGGCGTCATCCGACCGTTGTAGGGAGGCAACCCCAAGGCTGATCGTCACGTTAATAGCCAGTGTGTTATCGATAGAAAAAGGTTGCTCGCTAACCAGGCGACCCACACGACGAGCTACCGCTAACGCTTCTTGGCAGTCCGTGATGCGGAGAACAATTACGAATTCTTCGCCACCATAGCGGAAAGCGATGTCCTGAGAGCGGAGATTGTGTCGCAAACGGGCGCACAAAAGCTGGAGAATGCGATCGCCCACTAAATGACCGTAGGTATCATTGATAGTCTTGAAATAATCGACATCTAGCACAATCAAGCTCAAGGGAGTTCCGTGGCTGCGGTTTGAACGAACTTGCCGGGGTAAATACCATTCCAAAGCGCGCCGATTATTAAGTTTTGTTAAGGGGTCAGTCAGCGCCAGCGTTGACAACGCATAAGTTGTCTGCATCAGGCTGCGGTATTGTTTCACCTTACGGAACCCGACCTGAATTTGTGCCAACAGTAGGCGATGGCTTGGCGTCAAATGATTTTGAGATGTTGCCTCCCCTGGAAGCAAACACACATAGGCATCTGCACTCTCCTCCAACGCTGTAGCAGTGGTCTCAAATTCCCAATTCCAGCTGGCTGGACTTCTTTCAAGAATGATCTGGGGTCGATCCTCCAAGAGAATGCAGTAGATCCAGGTCAGCTTCGTCTGTTGTTTGAGCCAACCGCAAAGTTCTAGACTGCCATCCAGGCTAGCCTGTACCATCAAAATATCAGGTGGTCGTACCTCGATACAAGACCACGCCTCATTGCTATTGGCGGCAACTTCTACGGTAAAAGCTGTGCCATCACGAATTTGATGTGGAAGTGTGGCAAGAAATTCATCACTGCCAACGATCAGAATTGAAGTCTCCATTGGTTTCCTATTGCCCAATTTCAAGCACCTTGGCTGTAACCCTAATAAAACGTGCTACTCTCACTGCTGACCTTACATAAAATCATAAAACTATGACAAAAAGGTGACTAAACAGTCGATTTTCTGTGTTAAAGGGCTCTATTGCAAAATCTTGGATGGTTCTAACCTGCCTCGATGCCTCTTACAATGCCTGTGTTAACAATTTAGAATGGGCAGATACGATTATTGAGCCAGCAGGAGCATCATCCGTGGAGTCCCGTTACAACCCCGCAGCGATCGAGGAAAAGTGGCAACAGACCTGGGCAGAACTTGGCTTAGATCAGACCTCCACCAATACAGATAAGCCTAAATTCTATGCCCTGTCTATGTTTCCCTATCCATCGGGCAGTCTGCACATGGGTCACGTCCGTAACTACGTAATTACAGATGTGATTGCCCGCCTCAAGCGGATGCAAGGGTATCGAGTACTGCACCCAATGGGATGGGACGCGTTTGGCTTGCCAGCTGAAAATGCTGCGCTCGACCGAGGTATTCCCCCGGCAAAGTGGACGTATCAAAATATTGCTCAGATGCGGCAGCAATTGCAGCGACTGGGCTTGTCGATTGACTGGAAGAGGGAAGTCACCACCTGTTCACCAGATTATTACAAGTGGACGCAGTGGATTTTCTTGCAGTTTCTCAAAGCAGGATTAGCTTACCAAAAAGAAGCAGCGGTCAACTGGGATCCTATTGATCAGACCGTACTGGCAAATGAGCAAGTGGATAATGAGGGACGCTCCTGGCGCTCCGGTGCCATGGTTGAGCGCAAACTGTTGCGGCAGTGGTTTCTCAAGATTACTGACTATGCTGAAGAATTGCTCAATGACCTAGATAAGCTGACTGGGTGGCCTGAGCGGGTGAAACTGATGCAAGCTAACTGGATTGGCAAGTCTGTTGGGGCTTACCTGGAGTTTCCCATTGTCGGAATGGAAGAAAAAATCGGCGTTTATACCACGCGTCCAGATACAGTTTATGGCGTTACCTACATTGTTTTAGCGCCAGAGCATCCTCTGACTCGTCGCGTTACCACGCCAGATCATCAAGCGGCAGTGGAAGCGTTTATTCAAGAAGTTTCCTCCCAAAGCGAGTTAGAACGAACCGCTGAGGACAAGCCCAAGCGCGGTATCCCAACTGGTGGTAAGGTAGTTAACCCCTTTACGGAGGAAGAAATTCCGATCGCGATTGCTGACTATGTGTTGTATGAGTACGGTACTGGGGCAGTGATGGGTGTCCCAGCTCACGACACACGAGACTTCCAATTTGCGAAAGCTAAGCAACTGCCTATCACGGTAGTGATTGTGCCAACCGATACCGCTGTAAATGAGGCGATCGCTCTTAAGGAGGCTTATACAGAGCCTGGAATTGTCATCAACTCCGGTCGCTTCAATGGCATGGTTTCAACAGATGCTAAGGAAGCAATCATTAAATACGCGCAATCACAGGGTTTTGGCAAAGCTCGCGTTCAGTACCGGCTGCGGGATTGGCTAATCTCACGGCAGCGGTATTGGGGCGCTCCCATCCCAGTGATTCACTGTCCGAGCTGTGGCACGGTTCCAGTGCCTGAACAAGACTTGCCGGTTCGGTTGCCAGATGATATAACCTTTACCGGTCGCGGCCCCTCGCCGTTGGCTCAACTGGACAACTGGGTAAATGTGCCTTGTCCAACTTGTGGCACGCAAGCCAAGCGAGAGACGGACACGATGGACACGTTTATCGATTCTTCCTGGTATTTCTTGCGTTATCCAGATGCCAACAATGACCAGCAGGTTTTCGACAGTGCGAAGACGAATGACTGGATGCCGGTGGATCAGTATGTTGGGGGGATTGAACACGCGATTTTGCATCTGCTTTATTCACGGTTCTTTACTAAAGTGTTGCGCGATTCTGGTCTGCTCAATTTCGATGAACCGTTCCAACGCCTGCTGACTCAAGGCATGGTTCAGGGCATCACGTACAAAAATCCCGTCACCGGCAAGTACATTCCACCGGCACAGGTTAACCTATCTGAACAAAAAGACCCAGAGACTGGCGAACCGCTGCAAGTCTTCTATGAAAAAATGTCCAAGTCGAAATACAACGGCGTTGATCCACAAGAAGTCTTGGGGAAGTACGGGGCGGATACGGCTCGGATGTTCACCCTGTTCAAAGCGCCCCCAGAAAAAGATTTGGAGTGGGAGGATGCTGACGTTGAAGGACAATTCCGATTCCTGAACCGCGTCTGGCGATTGGTGGCGGAATTTAGCCCTCAGCCGTCAGTGGTAAGCAATCAG
>QQTW01000531.1_pt1 | contig 23900 bp, 16 predicted proteins | sample 1904831 | NCBI WGS metagenome assembly QQTW01 (sample SAMN09435610, study PRJNA476489) | Subsurface metagenome, whole genome shotgun sequencing project. | reverse complement strand
ACAAATGTATCTGTGACTACCGATTGTCAGGCAACTGCCCAAATCTTGCTCAAGCATTTCAATTCCTGGTTACAATCGGAGTCTTTTCGCCCGATCGGTGAAAAATTACTCGAACGTCTCTCGTTTACGGATGAAATTAGAGTTATATTGCAAACCCAAAGCTGTCAGTTAGTGCGAATGCCTTGGCAAGCTTGGGATTTGCTAAAACGCTACCCCAATGCCGAAATCGCTATTGCATCTCCAAGCTACGAACGCTACGAAAAATTACGCAAACCAAATTTACAAGTCAAAATTTTAGCTATAGTTGGCAACAGTCAAGGGATTGATACCGAAGCCGACAAAACGCTACTTCAAAATTTACCCGATGCCGATATTACGTTTCTAGTGGAACCGCAGCGTCAGCAGTTAAACGACCAACTTTGGGAAAACAACTGGGATATTTTATTTTTTGCCGGACATAGTTTGAGTCACAACGACGATTCGGGGCGAATTTACCTTAATCAAACCGATTCCCTGAATATGTGGGAGTTGCAGTATGCGCTACAAAAAGCTGTTGATTGCGGGTTGCATCTAGCTATATTTAACTCCTGCGATGGGTTGGGACTGGCACGCGAACTCGCTTCTGTGCAAATACCTCAAATTATTTTCATGCGCGAACCCGTTCCAGACCGGGTTGCTAGTGAATTTTTAAAGTATTTTCTGGGCAAATTTGCTAACGGTGCTTCATTTTATCAAGCGGTGCGACAAGCTAGACAGCGATTGCAAGGACTCGAAGATAAATTTCCTTGTGCGACTTGGCTACCAATGATTTGCCAAAACAACCCCGCACAAATACCTCTGGCTTGGAAAGAACTTAAGCAAAATACTCCTTCTCGGAGAATCGCCCCACCTGTAGCGCAACCGTTACAGTCCTCGCCACGACAAAAGCAATTCCCAATTATACTTTTTTCCACTATTGTAATAACTTTCCTATCCTGCGGGTTACGCTTCGGTTCTATTTTGCAAAGTGCCGAATTGAAAACTTTTGACCAAATGCTGTGGTTACGTTCGATACTTGCCCCCGAACAACCCGATAATCGATTGGTAGTGGTGACGATTGATGATACGGATTTAGAAGAACAACGCCGTCAAGACAAATCGTTAAAGGGTACTTCTATCTCCGATAAATCACTGAATTTACTGCTAGAAAAATTACAGCAATATCAACCCCGTGCAATTGGCTTGGATATTTACCGCGATTTCCCGGCACAAGACAAAGATTTAATTGCACGACTCGAACAAACACCAAATTTGATTGCGATTTGTAAAGGTGGCGACTCCACAGCCAACGGTATCGAACCACCTCCTGAAATCCCCAAACAGCAAGACCAAGAACGTTTAGGGTTCAGCGATTTTATTCGCGATCGCGATGGTGTTGTTCGTCGGCATTTATTATTTATGAACCCAGAAGCAACTTCGCTTTGTACTACAAAGTTTTCTTTTAATTTGCAATTAGCATTCCATTACTTGGAGTCGCAAGGAATTACAAGCGCGAACATCGCCGACAATAAATTAAAAATTGGCAAAGCTGTCTTTAAACTTCTCAAATCGCGTACAGGTGGCTACCAAGGCATTGATGCGAATGGCGGTCAAATTTTACTCAACTGGCGTGCTTCCGAAAAAATTGCTCCAGAAGTCTCGCTTCGAGAAGTTTTATCGGGTCAAGTCAACAAGAGCGCCTTCAAAGATAAAATCATCCTAATTGGTGTCACAGCCAAAGGCGACTTGCAAGATTATTTCCCGACACCCTACGGCAGTGAAGCTGACACGCAAATGCCAGGAGTAATAATCCATGCTCACATGCTCAGTGAAATTATGAGTACAATTCTCGATAATCGTCCTTTATTACTAACATGGACACCTGGAATTGAAATTGTGTGGATATTGTGTTGGTCGCTGACAGGAGGAATTTTAGCTTGGTGGTTGCAACCCAAACGAATCCCTATGTTAATAGCAATTATTAGCTCTAGTGGAATATTATACGCAATTAGCCTGTTAATGCTGATATCTGGGTATTGGATACCATTTGTGCCAAGTGCTTTAGCGCTAATTAGCACCGCAGCAGTTGTGGGGAATGGAAAGTTAGGAGGTGTAGAGACGCGAAATTACCCTTCGGGAACGCCAAGGGCGAACGCGTCTCTATAGAGTTAATAATTGCCTTTTCTATTCTTCCTCGTTATCCCTTACACCCTACTATGAAAACTTTTTTACAAAAACGACGAATTTTATTAACAATTACTCTCGCATGTACAAGCAGCATCACCTTTGGCAGTTCCTTCCAACATGTTGTAGCGCTTGGAAAACCGATATCTCAACTTCTCCAACCCAAATTGCCCCCTCGCAGTACAACAACTGTCGAAAACAAAAAAGTCGCAGTATTTACTCGACCAACGGTACCACCAGGAACTGCACCAGGGGGTCGTCGCACTGGTGGTGGTAGACGCGATAGTTGTTCAGCAGTTAATCCCAAACTCACTGCTTTGGTACCTGTCACACAAGAAGCACCTACCGTTCAACATGTCTGGGGTTTAACTACTGTTGAACGTCCGACATTGTGGTTTTACCTTCCCTACACTAAAAGTTCCGCTTTCCCAACTGAATTTGTTCTCCAAGACCAAAACAGACAACAGATATATATAGAGGATGTTAGCTTGCCAGAACAACCGGGAATTATTAGTATTGCGATTCCTAGCACTGTAAAGGCTTTAGCAGTTGACCAACAATATCGGTGGTTTCTAAAAGTTTACTGCGATGCCACAAAACAATCTCCTCCTATCTATGTTGAAGGTGTAGTGCGCCGAGTTAACCTCAGTCCAACTGCTACCCAACAACTAACTATTGCAAAACCCCAGCAACAAGTTACTATCTATGCCGAAAATGGCATTTGGTTCCAAGCTTTAGCGACATTAGCCGAACTTCAAAAAAAGAATCCCCAAGATACAGCAGCACAAACTACCTGGAAAAATTTACTTGCAGAAATTGGTTTAAATGAAATTGCGGATAAACCAATTAGGGAGTAGGGAATAGGGAATAGCAGAAAACGCATCTTTTTATCGGGTATCACTGTCCTTACATCTTGCACTTGCCTAACAGTTTAATCCCGACAGGGATTGTAAATCCTTGTCTAATAGCTAAAATCCATGTTTATTGGATTAGCGATCGCTCTTGCATAATTATGTATCTTTTATTCTCGTTCATAGAGTATATTCGTTATTTACCCGTAAAGGTGCAAGATATGATTAAAACGATTTGCTCCCATCTACAACTGCTTCTAGTTTCTCAAACCCTTATCCACAAACTTTTTACCCTCTGTGTCACAACAACGGCGCTCGAAAGTATCTTTTGATACTAGTAATATTTGCCAACCGCATTGATAAAACGTAACACAGGGGGTAGGAAAAATAGTAAATTGCGAGAAATTTGTAGCTAACGATTAGAAAAATTGTGCTTTTATTGATAATGTTGTCTTAATTCAGGGTACAAAAGTACTAAATATTTTATATGATACTTAATTGTAAACCTTACTATGAAACAAAACTTGGCGCTGCTTATTTAGGAAATAGCCTAGAATTAATGGCTGATATTCCTGATGATAGTATCGATCTGATTTGTACTTCTCCACCGTTTGCTCTTGTTCGTAAAAAAGAATACGGAAACGTAGACGCAGACGAGTATGTGGAATGGTTTAGAAATTTTGCATTACAGTTTTATCGTATTTTAAAGCCAACGGGGTCGCTGGTTATTGATATTGGTGGTAGTTGGTTAAAAGGGATGCCAGTTCGTTCTCTTTATCATTTTGAGTTAGTTATTTCTCTGTGCAAACCACAACCAAAAGGTGGTATTGGCTTTTACCTTGCACAAGAATTGTATTGGTATAATCCAGCTAAACTTCCGACACCTGCTGAATGGGTTACTGTTCGTAGAGAGAGAGTAAAAGACTCTGTAAATACAGTTTGGTGGTTGTCGAAAGTTCCTCATCCTAAAGCTAATAATAAAAGAGTTTTGAAGCCTTATAGTCAGGCAATGAAAAATCTTCTCAAGAATGGATATAAACCTAAAGTTAGACCATCAGGGCATGATATTTCCGACAAATTTGGTAATGACAAAGGAGGGGCTATTCCACCTAATATAATTGATGGGCGTTCCAATACAAGTAAAGAAGATATAGGACAGCCAACTCTTAAAGAAGAAATTTCGTGTGAAGATTTAGTGCAGCCTGTAAATGTGATTTCTACCTCAAATACTGCTTCTAATGACTATTACCAACGGCGTTGTAAAGAAGAAGGTTTCAAGCCCCACCCTGCAAGATTTCCTCAAGCGTTACCGGAGTTTGTTATTAATCTTTGCACGGAACCGGGTGATATTATATTAGACCCTTTCGCTGGTTCTAATATGACAGGTCGAGTTGCTGAAACATTACAAAGACGCTGGGTTGCTTTTGAAATGGAGGAAGACTACATCAGAAGTTCACAACTAAGATTTGAAGAAAATGCTCCATTAGTCGTTGACCCTCCAGCAGAAAGTGCGCCTATAACTTTAGAAAAAACTCAGCATAATCAGCAGGTAATACAGTTAGGATTGTTTGAGTAAAAACTCTCAAAGAAATCTAAATTTTTGGGGAATCATAAAATGGAGTCGAAAAAATTAAAAAGATTTACTTATGGGCATGACAGGGCTACCCCTAAACCTTAATCCTTGGATACTTAGCACGGCAAGGATTACCAACACAAACTTGCCCAGGTGGCATGTTCGCAAATACACTACTTCTCGCACCAATTACAGTATTTACACCAATATTGACTCCCGGCGCGATAAAGCAATCGGCTGCAACCCAAGCTCCATCACCAACGGTGACACTAGCAGTTTTTAGCCTAAAAGCGCGATCGCGCATGTCGTGGCTACCAGTACACAGGTAACTTTTTTGCGAGATAACGCAGTGATTACCGATATTAATTTGGTCGAGGCTGTAAAAAACCACGTCATCACCAATCCAACTATAGTCACCGATAGTTACTTTCCAGGGATATGTAAATCGGGCAGTTGGACGAATTAAAACATTTTTACCGATTTTCGCCCCAAAAAGTCGCAATATCGTGCAACGCATTCCATTTAAAAAATGGGGAGTTAGGGGAAAGGTTACAGCTTGGACAAACCACCATAATAAAATGTACCAACTGGGACGACCTCGGTCGAACCAAGATTGGTCATATTTGCTTAAATCTACAAAGGGTTTTGCGTTGTTCTGTAAGCTTTGTTCGTCAGAATTAAGATTCTTTCTTGATTCGCTAATCATCAAATATTTCGTAATAAATTTCATGTCAGGAACGATATCCTGCCTGACTTGACATTAAAATGCACAGGTAGGATAGCCCGGTTTATGAAAAAACCGGGTCTAGAAAAATTGGTTTTTTCCTCAAAATTTAGAATGCACTTTGTTCAGCTTGCTGATTAAATTTGGTCGCTGTTTTTTCAGACTTTTTTGCTGTGTTCAATTGCCCGTTACAACTACTTAATTCGTAAAGTTTTACGCCAATTTGATATTCGTATTGACTCAGCAAGCGTCCGTAGATATATCCAGCTTTACCATCAAGAAACCCGCGCTGAACAATGTAGAATAACACAAATCGCAAAAATGGTTTGAAAGGCAATCTTACCCAAATTTTCTTCAAAAAGCGCTTGCGTTGAACTGCATCACCGAATAGGCTTGCACCAATAGTACCATTATCGTTTTTGCCTGTAAGAATATTGTAGTAAACGCGAGCTTCCCAGTTAGAATAACGATTGTGGCGTTCGAGCCAGTGGAAAAGGTCGCGGAAATCTTCGTGGAGCATGTCGTTTTTGAGATAGCCAATTTTACCAGGTAAAACAACATGTTCGTGAACTTCGTTATCGCCAGTGTTGCGAATATCTTCGGTTCCTAAGTTTTCGTAACGACCATTTTTATGCTTGAACAAACGTAAATTCCAATCGGGATATTTGCCACCGTGACGAATCCATTTGCCTAAGAAGAAGACGCGACGGTTAAGGTAATAGCCTTCATTTTCCGAATTTTGGATTGCTTGAGCAATTTCATCCCAAAGTTCGGGTGTGATGCGCTCATCGCAGTCAACAATTAATATCCATTCGTTGCGGAGTGGAAGATTATCTAATGACCAATTTTTCTTTTTGGGCCAGCGTCCGTTGAAGTTGAATTGAACAACATTTGCACCGTGGCTTTTGGCTATTTCAATACTTTTATCGGTGCTTTGGGAATCGACGACAAAAACCTCATCAGCGCGTTGAACGCTGGTAAGGCAAGCTGGTAAATTCACTTCTTCGTTTTTGGCTGGAATAATGACAGAAACAGGTATTTTGTAAGACATAAAATTTGTGATGAGTTAGTTGTTAGTTGTTAGTTGTTAATAGGTATTAGCTTAATTAACGTGCATCAGCTATCCTATTACCAACTAAGTAATAGCTATGGTTTTTTTGAAAATAGAAGACCCTGAATAGCAGCATTTAAATAACCAATCTGACCGTAAGCATATACAAGTTTGTCAAAGCGTTCGGCAGGATCGTCCATGTACTGAATTGTCTTATATAAGCCGCGTAAAAATCGTTCGCTGCCACGTTGTAGTTGTCCGATACCTGCTTTGCCTGCAAGTTGTTCGCGGTAGCATTCACTGATACCTTGCCACCAACCACGACTAAAGAACCAAGAACGATTGAGACGTTCTTTTGAGACGTTGTGTGCTGCTAAAGCATCGGGAAGATAAGCAACTTGCCAACCTCGTAAGAGTGCGAGTTCGGTCATTTGCAGTTCTTCGTTGGATAGTAAATTTTTGCCGACTCGACCGAGATTTGTGTCAAATCCGCCAACTTCTGCCAAGAAACTGCTGCGAATCGAGTAATTTAAACCCCTTGGGGTTAATCCGGGATTTTCGATATAAACAACGCTTGTACCTAAATCGTATGCACCCAAATTTGCCGCTAATCCGGGGGATAACCAACGGGGGGGTTGGGTTCCTTCCGGCCATAATAATGTGACTTTGCCACCTGCGATCGCAAGTTGGGGATTACCCTGATAGGCAGAGTATAAAACTTGCAGCCAAGAAACGCTAGCAACGGCATCATCATCGAGATATGCGAGGATTTCGCCGCTTGCATTATTAGCACCAGTATTGCGGGCAACCGATAGACCCAAAACTGGTTCAAATACGTACTTGAGACGGGGATCGGATCGCTGTTTGACAACGGAGGCTGTGCGATCGCTCGACCCATTATCTACTACTATGACTTCAAACCCAACGGCAATATTTTGTGCCAAAAGGCTATCGATAGCAGCACCTAAGTAGGTGTCTCGGTTGTGAGTACAGATAATGGCAGAGATAAGCGTATCTGGCATAGGGAATTTGGGGTTTGGTTAGTTGTTAGTTGTCAGTTGTCAGTTGTCAGTTGTCAGTTGTCAGTTGTCAGTTCTCAGTAGGTAATTGCTAATGGGAGTGTTGCAATTAAATCAACGAACCATTAACCAATGACCAATGACCAATAACTACTGACCAATAACTACTAACCAATAACTACGTTCATATCAACTATTTTGCCGACTCTGAAGCTAATCTATACTAAAAATTCCTTACTTACCAACCGAGTATTTTCGGAAAAAATCGTTAAATCTTCACGTTCAACTCAAATTTCACTGAGATTTAAGATGACCGTGTAGCATCACTAGGGTTTCTGCCAATTGACTGAGACGGGTTTCTAAAGATTGCTTGCGTGTGAGGAGTTGACGCAACTTCTGATAGCGTGCTATAGCCATACTCACACTCGCAACCTGTTCCGGGGGACATGGACGAGTCCAAACTTTACCCGCAGCATCCAACCCGCATAACCGATAACCCGTGCGCTGTCCGTCTTTTGATAGGGCTGTTTTAGTTTGGGTGTTGCAAATTTCTTCGACATAATTCATCAACTGGTCGATTTCCGCATGACGTAGCGTTGCGGTTCCGGTTAGCGGTTCGCTTGTTTGCGACTCTAACCAGCCATTGACAATCGGTCCTTCGAGGTAAATATCCTGAATTTGCCGGACGATGGTTTGCAATTCAACTTGCCAACCTCCAACAATTTGCTGAATCTCTTCTAAAAGATTCATTGATAGTGCCGGATTTGCCCCGTTACGGTGACTGGTAAAGTTAGGAGTTTTAAATTTCGGTAAATTCGGAGTTTTGCAATCAAACTCAGACGAAGCAGAAAAAGTCTGTACCGAATCGCGATCGATAAATGTATCTTCAACCTCAGTAGGGAATGGTACTTCTTCCTGTTGAGTAGGTGTCGTAGCTTCATCTGGGGAAGTAGCACCGATACGAAAAGATAACGAAGGTTTGAGAGGGACGTTCGATTCGGTAGGGGTTGTGCTGCTACGATCTAAATCGTGTAAAGTTGCCTCAATGCGTTTTATGCCTGGTTTCATAATTATATCCACGGTATCGATGTGTCCTGTGTTGAATTGTTTTTAATGATGCAAAATCAATTACCATTTTCAAGTGAGAAAATAAAGGACTATCAAGGGACTCTATTTTCCAGTCAAGAAAACTATTCATTAGAAAATAATTAGCTTTCTTGACGAAAGACGAATGCGGGCGGCAACGGTTTTCCGGAGAGGATGCACCGTTATTTTGTGTCCTTTAAAATATCAGTAATGGTATTTTTATCTATTTAAAGTTATTTAGGGGTAAAAATCCTATCCGTAGAGTAAAAAAAGGCTGGTTAAAAATTTCAGACCTCTCTAATTAAACATACTAAGGAAATCGCTTTGGGTAAAGTCATATTGATTACGGGTCCATCCCGTTCTGGAAAAAGTGAATGGGCAGAAACTTTAGCTATGAGGTCAAACAAAACTGTCTTATACATAGCTACGGCAAATCAAGACCCAGCCGACCAAGAGTGGCAAAAACGTATTCAAAAACACCAAAATCGTCGTCCTCAAAATTGGATGACTTTGGAAGTTCCTCTAAAGTTATCAGCAGCACTAGCAGATGTTAAACCTGATACTTGTATTTTGATTGATTCTTTGGGGACTTGGGTGGCGAATTCCCTAGAAAGTGAAGATGGGGATTGGGAAAATCAAGTTCAAGATTTGTTAGATACGGTGCAGTTAGTCGCAGCGGATATGATTTTTGTGGCTGAGGAAACTGGCTGGGGTGTGGTTCCAGCCTATCCGATTGGTAGAAAATTCCGCGATCGCTTGGGTGCATTAGTGCGTCATTTAGGCGTTATTGCCCAAACTGTTTATTTAATCACTGGCGGTCATGTTTTAAACCTTAGTGTTCTTGGTACTCCTTTGGGGGGAGTGGGAGAGTAGGGGAGATTAACTAAAATAATATTGCGTAAATATTCTTAATTGTTTATTTAATATTTGCGATCGCTATAACTTCATTCCCAACATAGAATTAAGCTATGGCATCAAAACAAGAAGTAAAGAAATACCTAGCTTATTGGTTTCAACTAGGTAAGAGCGTTGTAACAGGTAACGGAACGGCAACCTTGCTGCCCCGGGTAATTTTTGCGGGTGATGGTTACAGCCAGGAATTTGAGGAATGCTGGCAAAAAATCATCGCTTCTCCATCAAGTGACTATCACCTCGAAGGGACGCATGAAACGATTACCGAACTCCTCAAACCTGAATGGGAACTGAACTCATGTGCTAGGTGCGAGATGCCAGTTCCGGTGCGGAGTGTCGGAATCCCACCCAAGGTATGTCCCTGCCACGATTTGTTAAGTTGGCCCAATACTGAATTACCACCACCGCGTGGGCCTATTAATAACGGAGCGCAACTTACAGAAATTCGTAACCGAGTATCGAGAAATTTAACTTGAAAAATAGTTAATAAATAAGTTTGAGATTCTTTTTTGGAACTTAAAATGAAAAGGGATAGATAATATCTATCGTTTTGTTTTATGATGATATCCGTCGAATTGCCCGTAAAATAGTAGGGGCACAGCAGTGCTGTGCCCCTACAGATATCATGGGTAATTAGCAAGATAGTAGCGCTACAACGCCACTTGCACTCAACGAGGGAACCTCCGCTTCCTCTGTGGCTCCCCAGCCTACAAATATCTAAAAAAACAAAAAATGTGTACACCCCTGTCAGAGTAATTTTGCATTTTTCTATGTCACTATAGAGTAAAGAAAACGCGAAATAGAGACATTATAAAAGGCAAAACAACGCTGTGCAGATAACATTCTTAGGGACAAGTTCCGGTGTACCGACGCGATCGCGTAATGTTTCGAGTGTTGCCCTGAGATTGCCTCAACGGGCAGAATTATGGTTGTTTGACTGCGGTGAAGGCACTCAGCATCAACTCCTCCGTAGTGACCTCAAAAGCAGCCAACTGTCCCGAATTTTTATCACTCACATGCATGGCGACCACATTTTTGGTTTAATGGGGCTTCTCGCTAGTTGCGGCTTGGCTGGAAATATCGATCGCGTCGATATCTACGGACCTACGGGTTTAAACGAATACCTCCAAGCTTGTTCGCGGTATTCGCACACGCATTTTTCATACCCGATCAAAGTTCATACCGTCCGTCCTGGTATTATCTACGAAGACGACGAATTTACCGTTTCCTGCGGTCAGTTGCACCATCGCATTCCGGCATTCGGCTATCGTATCGCCGAAAAAGACCGAGTTGGACGCTTTGATGTCGAAAAAGCTAAAGAATTAGAAATACCCCCCGGTCGTATTTACGGTCAACTCAAACGCGGCGAAACCGTTACTCTCAACGACGGACGAGTTATAAATGGCACAGACTTATGCGGTGAAACCGAAATCGGACGTAAAATAGCTTACTGTACCGACACAGTTTACTGCGATGGTGCCGTCGAACTCGCGCAAGATGCAGATATTCTCATCCACGAAGCAACTTTTGCCCACCAAGATGCAGAGATGGCGTTTCAGCGGTTGCACTCTACAACCACAATGGCAGCACAAACCGCACTTACCGCAAACGCACACCGCTTAATCATGACCCATTTTAGCCCTCGCTACGCCCCAGGTAATGTGGTGGAACTCAAAGACCTACTCCAAGAAGCCCGTGCTATTTTCCCAAAAACCGATATAGCATATGATTTCATGACCTACGAAGTACCTAGAAGACGCGAAAAAGAACGTGTGGGTGCAGGGGTGTAGGGGAGAGGGGAAGAAAGAAGGTTTTTAAGTCCTAACTTCTAACAAATTAAATTATTACGAATAGAAAAGCTCCGGATAGCAGAGCCAAAAATAGTTGCATACTCATCTAAAAATGAAAATGCTATTTTATTATTTTCGGTTTTAAAGACTGATGTTTGTACTGCGCTGTAAAAAACCTTGCCAAACTTATCCATTAATTGCTAAGTAGACAGGTAAACCACCGGCGCTAGGTTTTTAATTTGATATCAGGGGTACGCAGTACCTGCACAGTTTGACCAGCCCACTTAGTGAACTGTATTTGCGCTATTCTTGCCATGCTTTAGACGGTTAGTCCTTACCTTTTTGTCCCCAAGAAAATAAAACTTGTTTCTGGCTATGCCGGAACAAATGTTTATTTTCTTGCTCACCTTAGCCCACGCCCCCGACTTCAGTCGATCCTCTGGTTTCTTGAAGTAACGAGCATGACCCAACGGAAGCTTTTCAGTACGTCCTTGGCCGCGCCGCGCTATTACCTGCATCTGCGGCACAACCAGAATTTAGCCCATAAAGAGCCATGTACTTTGTCACCCCAATGACTGAAGTATAGGCTGGATCAACTCTACTAAGTTCGACACCTTGCCTACAACAACGTGTTTCAATCAATTGGGTAAATTTGGAATAGGCAAAATTAGACAGCATCCTTGCATATTTTTTGGAGCGTTCTTTAAGGGCTGCTTTCTTTTGCGTAAAGTCTAAATCTTCTATTGCTATTGATACTTGATGTTGTTGAGCAATTCTGACAATTTCTGCAATTGCCTTACCTAAAATATCTTTTGTTTGATTGGATGACTTGTCTTGAATATTAATTTTAATCGAACCGTGGCGTTTGAGATTTCCATGACGCTCGACAATTGCCCAATCAATACTGCTCGGATTAAAGTCTATTCCTAAAACGCCTTTTTCAGCAGAGGTAACGATAGCACCAACTATAGAATCAATAGTTGCATTGATATACCATCTACCAGCACGATTGACCAATTCGTAAGTTACGGGTTTTAAGGTTCCCGTTCGATACTTTTGTTTATCACCTGCTTGCTTACCGTCTGGGTATTTTACAGGCGTTAATGCATCTGATAACCAATCAGTACCATAATTAAAGTTAATGTCATGTAAAGTTACTGTTTTTCCATATTTATCTACCAAACATGGTGGAACGGTAAGTGTTAATGTTTGCTCGGTGGGATTATATTTACAAAGTTGATTTCCAGCAATGAATAACTTTGCACCTTCATAATAAATGCGGTTACTTCTAGCGTCACGCCAATCAGACAACCATTCTTCATGATTTTTATAACCATTGACTCCAAGTCGGTGATGTTTGTCGAATAATCTACTACTACCAAAGGTGACGCTAAACCGACCGCTGTCTCGTTGTGACTAACCAAAATGAATATTAATAAGTAATACAATTAATTATTGATGGAGAGAAATAGATAAGGGAATTGATAATCATTTTTTCACCCATACTTAGGACAAAAATATACGCTCCGGATTCATTAATATATTGGCATAACCAGTTTTTACGATCTGTGAGCAACTTTAGTAAATAATGGTAAGGTTTGAACAAGAAAACTGTTATCTAGTGTCACCCGATCGCCATCCTTAGGTTAATAATAGCCACCTTTTTCAAATAATAGACTTATCATCTCCCAGAATTTTTGCCCTGAAACAACAGCAGGGTTTCAGAAATCATCTGTTGCTGATTTTCCAACGGTACAATGAGGTGGTCGCCTGCCCATTCCAAGCGCTCTCCAAACCTACGCCCGACTAGTTGTCTTCCTTGCGGTAGGGGTAAACGTTTTGTTTGATGGCGCTTTAGATCGTAAACAAACAAAGTTTGTTGAAAGCTTTTGGTACTACCCAGACTGGCGACAATGCGATCGCCATCCGCAGAAAAGTCTACAGTCCCACGAATCTATCCCACTAATAAAATTCTTTGAACCCAAATATGGATAGTCCCAAGATCAATAAATGCGTCAAAATATACTTTCCTACGCTCCCAACGAACAGCTAAACGGCGGTATTTACGTTGATACCAGGCGAAACATCGCTCTTGTTGGAATCTAGGAACTGAGATTTTGATGGGTCTACCTTTGTTCTTCTTAGTTTTCCAAACTCGTTTTGGTATTTGGGGTCTAATGCCTCGTTTACGTAGAATTGTGCGTTGCTGTTTAGAATCATAGCCTTTATCAGCAGCTAAACGTCCTGCCATAAAGTGATACACCCCTTTTATTCAAGAAGTAGATTATCACGTTTTGGCATTAGTGGGATAGGTTCACCATTAAACCTTTCTGTCTCAGTATCCTTAAACAGATGTTGGTGTAGAATGTAATTCCTCAATAAATCTATCGAGTGCTTCTTTTATACGCTCTTTCTTTTCAAAACCATGAGCTAGCCGCCAGTTTTTTAAAAGGCGATCGCGCACTAGTAGGGGTACACCCCTACTAGCGCGGTACTCGCATAAAAATATCAATTCTTAGGGCTAAAGCCCAACTACAAACATAACTATCAAAAATTCAACCCTACCCTAATTAATAATTTAAAAATATCAATCGCAATTTGGTACGCTAATATATCGCAAATGCGATACCATCTTCGTCCCTTGCACGTCTTTGGAGGAGAATGGAAGCAGTTAGGGCATCGCATTATCGCATTTCAGTTCTAGTGACTCCTGCGATCGCTTGGGGGCAAACACAATTTTCACACTTAGCAGCGGAGTTGGCATTCTGTCGCATTTGCGACAATAAATATTATAAACAGTGTATTTAATAAAATTAAAATCAAAAAATCATGTGTATATAAATATAATTGTTTCTCTACCTTTCTACGGATGACAAACATCCCATAGATAATTTATTCATATGGTTTACTAACTGCTATTTGAAAAACTTTTCTTAGAATAAAGGAGTTTTGATTAGTTGTAATGCTAATTTTAGTTCAAGTAGATTTTCCACAATTAGAGCTTAAGTACTTAGTGACTAAGTGCATTTAAGATAATTTAGTAAATAAACTATCCCTTCTTGCTTATTGTATTCTAGCTGACCCCAGATTGCTAGGACAGGTAAGGATACCGCTAGCAAGACGGTAGTTATTAAATTGTAAGTTTATTAAATCTATATTAGGTAATAAAATTAACAGTCTATTTTTAGGATTATTAAAAAGCAATCAATTAGGGTGCAGTGCGTTCGAGTCAAATATATCAAAATTCATATCGGTAAATTCTAATACTTTTGAACGGTATTCTTTCGACAATAGAGGGCTTTGATAGTGGCTGAAACTAATATAGAGCTAGCGCAACTGGTAACAACATCACCAAGTGCAGTTAATATAAGACAATTATCAAAAATATTATTTCGTCGTCGCTTTTTAATTTTCGGCGTTTCATGTTTGGTCGTGTCGGTAACGGGTGCTTTGGCTTTGATAGTAAAACCAAATTACCAAAGTTCGATGCAAATACTTGTCAGTTCTAATTTATATGCGAATTCAATAACGAGTAACAAACAAGCAGTCTTGGAGAGCGAATTTACCGATGCCAAGCTAGAAGTGGACTACACTACTCAGTCAAAATTGATGCTAAGTAATCAATTGATTGATAAAGCAGTAGTATTACTGCGTCGCAATTATCCCGATATAAAAGTTGAGGATATTAAGGGTAAGCGAGGTAAAAAAGCGCCCTTGGTAGTAGCCCGTGTCGAGTCGGGAAGCGGATTAGATCGGAATAGCCAGGTATTTGAGATTACCTACAAAGACCCCAATCCAACCAAGACGAAACAAGTTTTGGACGCACTACAAACAGTTTATCAAAGCTACAATATCGAGCAGCAAAAACAACGCTTGGCGAAAGGATTGGCATTTGTAAACGAGCGCTTACCCAAAATTAAAAACGACTTAGGTCAAGCCGAACGTAATTTAGAATTATTCCGCAAAAAGAACAATTTACTCGACCCCGAAGCACAAGTAAAAATCTTACTCGAAGCCCAAGCAAAGACGCAGAAACAGTTAGAAACGACACGAGCGCAACTCCAAGACGTACAAGCTAGGTATAGTAGCCTTCAGCAAAAAATCGCTGCTTCGGCACGCAATACCTTGGTTTCATCGCAGTTGAAGTCAACCCGCTATCAGTCGTTACTGAAGGAAATCCAGAAAACAGAGTCAGCTTTAGCACAGGAACGGTTACGATATACAGATAATTCGCCCGCAGTTCAAAAACTACTCGAACGACAAAGCCAGTTGTCATTATTGCAGCAAGAAGTCGGGCGATCCCTTGGCAATCAAAATCCTCAAAATCCAGCCCAACCAAATACCTCAGAATCACTATCCCAACAGCAAGCGTCAGTTGACCGGACGTTTGTAGAAGAGATGATTGAGGTGCAAACAACCGCATTAGGACTTAGAGCAAACGAACAAAGTTTAGCCGAATCCGAAGCGCGATCGCGTGCCGAATTGAGCCGTTACCCCAGCCTAATTGCTGAATACAACCGCTTGCGAAGTGAAGTCCAAACCAATCGCCAAACCCTCGAACAACTCATGCAAGCGCAGCAATCGTTAGGGTTAAAAATCGCACAAGGTGGTTTCGATTGGCAAATACTCGAAGCTCCAGAAAAAGGAATTTACATCGGTAGCGGTCGGATATTACTGTTAATGAGTGGTATTGTTTTGGGGCCAATTTTAGGTATTGTTGTCGCATTAATTTTAGAGATGCTCAACGACTCGATTTATTTACCTTACGAATTGCAGCGACTTACCAATTTACGCTTGCTTGGCACTGTCTCCAAACTTCCTCACACTGGAGGTAAACGCAAACAACTACCATTACCAGGATTTCGCGGCACTAGGACTTTAATGATATTGCACAGTACTATAGCGTCTTTGCCATCGCACGAATCCCTCGATATGGCATATCAAAATATCCAAATCGAGTCACCCATACGCTATAAATCATTGATGGTGACTTCAGCACTCAATGGTGAAGGTAAATCAACGTTAACGTTGGGATTAGCAGTAAGTGCAGCGCGAATGCACCAGCGCGTCCTGATTATTGATGGCAACTTGCGCGAACCCAGTTTGCATAAATATCTCGACCTCTCCAACGACTGGGGATTATCGCTATTAATACTCGATGAAATCAATACCCCATTCAAAGATTATATTCAGCCGATTCATCCCGCCATTGATGTTTTAACTGCGGGGCCTTTACCCGAAGATACCGTAAAATTACTGAGTTCGCACCGCATGAAAGAACTCTTAGGGGTATTTGAGGAAAGTTACGACCTGATTATAATTGATGCTCCACCGCTTCTACATAATGTCGATGCGCGGATTTTGGCGACATTATGTAATGCTATTGTTTTGGTAGCACGGATGGGTAAAGTCACCCGCGCTGAGGTAATACAAGCTACAGAAATTTTGGAGAAGTTGAATTTAGTCGGAATTATTGCGAATCAGTGCTGAGTAGGGAGGTGGGGAGAATATTCTTTTTCCTTCCCACCTTCTCCCCTTCTCCCCTTCCCCCCTTCTCCCCCTTCCACTGAGTAATCCCACTCAGATTGCTAGGAATAAAAATGTTAGAACCAATTCAATTTGTGTCATAATCCTCTTGCCAATTATCGGTATAACGTAGGAAAATACGATTTCTCATTGTAAAAGACAACACTTTTATTCCCGTTCCCGCATTAAAACTATTTTTGAGGCTGAAGTAGTATTTCATGCAAACTCAAGACAGGGTATCCGCGTCAAAAATTTCAACTGCGATACTATCGGAGATAGTTGCCAAGGGCATCGTAAAAAGCCAAAACTATCTTTTCTCAATTCAACATTCTGATGGTTACTGGTGGGCTGAGTTAGAATCCAATGTGAGTATAACTTCCGAAGCTGTTCTGCTTCACAAAATTTGGGGCAGTGACGATTGCCGACCCCTTCAAAAAGCCGAAATATATCTGCGAACTCAACAGCGCAAACACGGTGGTTGGGATCTTTTTTATGATGATGGCGGCGATTTGAGTACTTCAGTTGAAGCCTATATGGCACTGAAGTTGCTAGGTGTTCCCGAATCCGACCCAGCGATGTTGCGGGCAAGGGCTTTCATTATCCAGCGTGGTGGCATTAGCAAAACGCGGATTTTTACTAAGCTGCACTTAGCGCTAATCGGCTGCTATAGCTGGCGCGGTATCCCTTCACTACCCCCTTGGGTGATGCTGTTGCCGGACAGTTTTATCTTTAATATCTATGAGATGTCAAGTTGGGCACGTTCTAGCACCGTGCCTTTACTGATTGTGATCGACCGTAAGCCTGTCTATGTAACCAATCCAGGTATTAGTTTAAACGAACTTTACGCCGAAGGTGTAGAAAATGCTCGGTATGAGTTGCCGCGCAATCACGATTGGACGGATGTGTTTTTGGCGTTGGATGAAGCCTTCAAGTTTGCTGAAACCTTTAATGTAGTGCCATTGCGCGACGAAGGAATTAAAGCAGCCGAAAAGTGGATTTTAGAACGGCAAGAAGCCACCGGGGATTGGGGCGGAATTATTCCGGCGATGCTCAATTCGATGTTGGCTTTGCGGGCTTTAAATTATGATGTCAACGACCCGGTAGTTGTGCGCGGACTCCAAGCAATCGATAATTTTAGCATTGAAACTGCCGATACTTATTGCGTTCAGCCTTGCGTTTCGCCAGTATGGGATACCGCTTGGGTAATGCGAAGTCTAATTGAATCTGGCATCGCACCCGACCATCCAGCAGTAGTTCGTGCGGGTGAATGGCTGTTGCAAAAACAGATTCTCGATTCCGGTGACTGGGCAGTAAAAAATCGCCAGGGTAAACCGGGTGCTTGGGCATTTGAGTTTGAGAATCGCTTTTATCCCGATGTTGATGATACTGCTGTTGTAGTTATGGCACTTGCTGTAGCTAAACTCCCGAATGAGAAGCTTAAAGATGCCGCAATAACGCGGGCAGTCGATTGGGTTGCCACAATGCAATGCAAACCCGGTGGTTGGGCAGCTTTCGACATCGACAACGACCAAGAATGGTTGAATCTGATTCCTTACGGCGATCTCAAAGCCATGATTGACCCCAATACGGCGGATGTAACAGCCCGCGTTTTGGAAATGCTAGGTTGCTGCAATTTGTCAATCAATCAACATGATTTTGACCGCGCTCTAGATTATCTCCTGCGCGAACAAGAATCCGAAGGTTGTTGGTTTGGTCGTTGGGGAGTCAATTACATTTACGGTACCAGTGGGGCACTTTCTGCCCTAGCATTGATAGCACCTCACCAACGTTACAGCATCCAACGCGGTGCTAGTTGGTTAATTGGGTGTCAAAATGCTGATGGTGGTTGGGGTGAAACCTGTCACAGTTACAACGACCCCAGTTTGAAGGGGAAAGGACCCAGTACCGCATCGCAAACAGCTTGGGCATTGCTGGGTTTATTAGCAGCAGGTGAAGCAACGGGCAATTTTGCCAAGCAAACAATTGTACGCGGGGTTGATTATTTGGTTTCCACTCAGCAAGCTGACGGCACTTGGTACGAAGATAATTTTACGGGTACTGGCTTTCCCGGTCATTTTTACCTGAAGTATCACCTCTACCAACAATACTTTCCTTTGTTAGCACTTGGGCGCTATCAAGCATCCCAAAGCTTAATTTGCTACCAGTAGTTGGATTATTCGGACTAGTAATTCCGTAATTTTGCTACGGCATTCAATTGCGATCGCGCGACCAAATCATTTGCTAGCGCTATAAACCTGGTTTCTTAAAGAAGCCAGGTTTATATAAACTTAAATTTTCTACAATATATTTTAAATTGCTTGAGAGCAATTATTTATACAGAGTATTTTATATATAATTTAATACTTATTAAGGAAACTTTCATTGAATTACTGGTGTCGATATTCTTGGAAGTCACAAACATGATTTGAATCAGTGTGGAATTATGCGACATTCAGCAACTCCGAATCCCATGTAATAAAATTAGTCGGAAATATGGTATGCTCGGAAAAACTTTTGTAAAAAAAATACTAGTCAGTACAGGAGTTCATTTGATTATTTAGTATGCTTTTTTAAAGTGCAACAGCTTGTTTTTGTGACAACAGTTCGATATTTTATCACATTATTGACAGTTTGAGGCGGGAGATTGTTGCAGAAAATTAATTGGCTCGCGCTACATCAAGTAGCGTTACGTTTGTACATAAAAGTTGCATTTTTGAGCTAGTTACAAAGTTTTAAGCAGCTCGATTGCAAATTAAGAAGTATTTTGCTGCTTCTAAATTTCTCTGACTGTATTTTATTATCTTAATGTTCCACTTTTAGAAGTAAATTAATGATAATAAGCATTGCTGTTAAATTAGTTAAAACGCAATTTTTCCTACAATTAAACGATTCATGAACCCATTGCTTAATGTCTCACTTGTGGTAATCTCACTCGTTTTAAATCGATTGTGTTCGGTTTTTAATGTAGAACTTATGGTTATAAATTTTGTGTTTGTAGGTTGGAATGCCGAAATAGTAAAGTTTTAAAATGTAATTTTAGGTTGCTTATGTTTTAGTTAAATATAAGTACAGTATATTCAGAAAGCCAGAAACTGCAAGTGTGGGAAATAACCAGAGGAGTGTCAAGGATGGATTTACGCAGAGATGCTTTAGAACTATTAAAAGAAACTAGCCGAACATTTTATATTCCAATCGTGCGTTTGCCGCGAGGTTTGCAAGAAGCGGTAGCGTCAGCATATTTGTGTATGCGTGCTATCGACCAAATCGAAGACGACCCCGAACTTGATAACGCGATTAAAGCCAAGTTATTGCGTTCGATTAGTCTAACATTACAAGCTGGTGTAGACGGGTTTGCAGTTGATGCCTTTAGCGATGGATTTAGTGGATACGAAAATATCTTACCCGAAGTCACGTTACGGATTCGTGAATGGTTGATACTCGCACCCGAAACCATCGCACCCCGAATTTGGGATGCGACAGCAGCAATGTCCGACCGCATGGCATATTGGGCAGAAAGAAATTGGAGAATTGAAGATGAGTCCGATTTAGACCGTTACACCTTTGGTGTTGCGGGTGCAGTTGGGTTATTACTGTCGGATTTGTGGGATTGGTACGATGGGACGCAGACTAATCGCACGCAGGCAATTGGATTTGGTCGAGGGTTGCAAGCGGTGAATATCATTCGCAACCACAGTGAAGATTTGACTCGTGGAGTTAGCTTTTTCCCCAAAGGTTGGGATGCAGACAAAATGCTAGCTTACGCACGTCGAAATTTAATGCTAGCAGATGCATATAATGCGTCTCTAGGCGACAGTCCAGCGTTAGATTTTTGTCAAATTCCCCTGACTTTAGCCTATGGTACCCTCGATGCGATCGCGCACGGCAAAGAAAAACTCAGTCGTAGCGATGTAGTCGCACTCCTCGAACAAGTGATGGGGTCTAATCCGAGTTAGGAGTTAGGAGTTAGGAGTAAGGAGTTAGAAGTTAGGAGTAATTAATTTTCTTTATTCACACTCCTGACCCCCGACTCCCGACTCCCGACTCCTGACTCCCGACTCCTGACTCCCGACTTTCTACTCCCTACTCCCTACCTTCTCTAACAAATTACGGGGAGGAATCAATCTACCTTGATAAAATCCTTGTTCGAGTTTACCGAGTCGGAACCAGGTGAAACTAAGAACGAGGAAAAAGAGCGATGATATTGCTGTAATTGTTGTGGTGGACGCGGTAAACTGCGTCTTCAACAGTATCGAAGCAAACGCGATACTCAGCATAGGAGTCGCTAGCGCGATCGCACTCCCAAACAAGAGTGCTGTGCGAATCTTTTGAATTCTCGAAAGTGCTTTGCGACAGCTACCACATTTTTGAGTGTGCGAATGATACCTTTCCATCAACTGTTCTTTTGTTTTAGATGACGGTGTTAAAGCTTTTCCTGGAAATGGTTCCGCATCGTACTGGTTTACCCATTGACGCAATTGAGTTACAAAAGCATCAGCCGCAGTTGGTAAATAAAATGCCTTGGCATAAGCCGTACTTCCACCAGCTTCTTCCAAATATCTTTCTTGGAAATGCAAGAAAATTTGGTCATCTTCTAAAATGGCATTTTGACTGATATGCGAGAACCAACGCGGTGTCAGCTTGAAAATTAAACGCGGTATTGGATTCGTAAACTTAAACGGGAACCGTGCAAACAACCGACATTCACCTTTGCGAATAGGTGTAGCATAAACTACCGTCATCGTCCGTCCAAACTGCTTAGAAGTAATATCGTGCCACATTAATCCGGGTGCAACAAAAGTTGTATTCTGTCGTCCCAAAGTTCCACGTCTGGGTCCTTCTTCCCATTTGCCAATAAACCCGTTTTTTCCAGCTTCGACTACTTCTAAATCAACAGGTGCAGCATTTGTCCGGTTTCCAACCGAACGGTGGTGCGTGTAGGGTACGTGACTCGCATCGAGGACATTTTCTAACAGCGTCAGCGCATCATAAGGCAAATCGCGGAATGTATCTACGCAAATCCAACCATCGGGCAATTCCTCCAACGGTTCGACAATGGGAACCTTGGTATTTTGTGCATTTTCCGGTTTTCCCGGATAAGCAAATAATAATCCCTGACAAACCGTTGTTGGTAAAGACTTGACACAAGCGCGTTTTGATGTATGTGCTTGTCCAGATTCAGCTTGTTGAGGAATGTTCAAGCATCCCCCATTCGCTGCAAATGTCCATCCGTGATACGGACATTCTAAAACTCCATCTTCATTAATTCGACCTTCTGAAAGCGGTGCAAGACGGTGCGGACATTTGTCTTCAAATACACTCCATGATTCAGTATTTTTATCCCACCAAATTACCAAGTCTTGCCCCAACAGCGTGAATTTTGTCGGTATAGATTTATCCAAGTCTTGGACGTAATGCACCGGATACCAAGTTTCTAATACGTCAAAGCGATTCGGGTCATTACCACCAGATGGATGATTCGTAATTTCTGTTGTGGGTAAGGAATTTGATACAACATTATCAATTTTCGTCGAAGTCGTACTCATATCTATCTTCGGATCGGCATAAAATAGCTCTCTTTACATTTTGCAATAAATAATTAAGAGTGAGGAGTTAGGAGTTAAATTTTCAACTCCCTACTACTTCGTAAGATACAAGGTTGGGTTGCGCGATCGCTCCACCCAACCTACAAACTACTACGAACTACTAATTTCCTACTCTTAACTCCTAACTCTTAACTCTTAACTCTTAACTCCTAACTCCTAACTCCTAACTCCTAACTCCTAACTTTTAACTCTTAACTCCTAACTCTTAACTCTTAACTCCTAACTCCCTATTCCCTACTCCCTACTCCCCTTTTCACTACCGATCGCATTCATACTTACGATATAACCTCTTTCCATTCTGACGGGAGAGTACAAAAGTAATCAAAACCTTTATGGTGTTAGATAGGAACCTACCTGTATAGGAAAGGTAACTGCCTTATCCATTTGTGAAAGCAAAAAAGATCAAACTCTGTTCTGCTTCACAAAATATATTGTGTGGTGCGAGAAGTCACAAACATTAATTTAAATCACAAATAGTAACCCGACAGTAACCCGACGTTAAAAACGCGGACGAAAAAAATAATTTTTGTTTCTCGTTTAACTCAAAATTTGATTAAACTCGAATTTACAAATTTTTAGGCAATTGTCCCCGTTAAACGTTCGTTATCGCCGTTAATTGGAGCAGGCATTTTTTCGGCTTGCTGTAACAACTTGCATACAAACACTATACAGGAAATTTAAATTATGGTTAACAAAGTTGACAATAATGGCAATTCTAGAAGTATATGGGACATAGGGGTAATAGCGTCTCTAGTTATTTTAGCTTTTTCGATTCAAAGTGGTAACTTTAGTCGGTCAGTTTCAAGCTCACCACGAACACCTGTTAATACATCGGAAATCATCGAAAACCCCAGAGATTTTGTCGGGAAAACTATTACGATTAGAAGCAAACCGATTAAACAAATAGGTTTAAATTCTTTTACAGTTAGAGAAGGACAATTTTCAAAAAAAGACCCGATGTTAGTTGTTAATGCTTCGGGAACTCCATTCAGTTTACCATCCGATCGAAATGTCGAAGTTCAAGTAATTGGACAGGTGCGCGACTTTTCGATTACGGATATCGAACGTGAATATAAATTGAGATTAAATCCACAACAATATAGTGGTTACGTTAGCAAACCTGTAATTGTAGCTCAATCTATTACACTTGCACCGATACCCGCTCAAGTTACGCAAAATTCAATACAGTACTATGGTAAGAAAATAACTGTTACTGGTGTTGTCAAAAACATCGACAGTCCAGTTTTAATGACACTTGATAAAGGACAGTTAATTGGTGGTAATGATTTACCAGTTTTATTAACACCTTCTGCTAAAGTCGCAATTAATAAAGGACAGACAATTGCAGCAGTTGGTGAAGTTCGTCCGTTTGTAGCTAACGAAATTGAACGTCGCTATAACATGACAATGAATGCGAGAGTTAAGCAACAACTCGAAAGGCAGTATAGCAATCAACCAATATTAGTTGCGGACGCAGTATATCCATAAAGAGATGCTACGACTTTTAAGTTAATTGTAGGGTGCGTTACGCGCTTGCGCTAACGCACCTTTTATATTATAACC
>QQTW01000530.1_pt1 | contig 23906 bp, 19 predicted proteins | sample 1904831 | NCBI WGS metagenome assembly QQTW01 (sample SAMN09435610, study PRJNA476489) | Subsurface metagenome, whole genome shotgun sequencing project. | reverse complement strand
GGTGAGAGGCGATCCGCGGGAGAGGGGTTGGAGGCATTCATAAAGGAACAGAAATCTCAGACTGGTGGTTTTGTTTTGAGGCGCGGGCTGAGATTCTGATATGCGTGACGTGGATGGCATGATTTTGCTGACTCGCGGGTAGGGGAAATGGGATATGCGCGCCAAATTAAGGGGCGATACGATTTCGGAGTGGTGACGCAGGAGATGGGGGGCTAGATGGTGCATCTCTTGCGGGTTAGATGGGAAGGGAAGGGGTTTAGGCAGAGGCGGAGGCGGAGGCTGTATATAAAACAACCAGGGGCATGCGGGTGTCTTTTTCGGGGGCGGTGCCGAGTACGGTCGACCTTCCCGGCAGTAGCGACGTTCATCAATATGCAATACGCGGATTGTCTGTTGCTCCCACGAGGGGGTCCACTGATTTGGGCTGTGGTGAGACGATGTAAGCCATCGACTAAATCCACAATGGCCTATCTAGCAACAACCCTCAGCATCACTGCAGCTGAGCTACTACTTCGCCGAAGGGCCCCTACTGGCCCTTCCACCACCACCACCAACAACCTCCTCCCCCAAAGTCTTCAAAGCCCTCTCATACCTCTCTCTCATCCCACCGTCATCTTCCCTCCCAGCCAAATCCAGATGAACCCTCCTCACCTTCCCGTTCCTCACGATCCTCCCCTCCCCCTCCCCGCCCCAAGTCTCCTCACGATCAGCAACCGCCTTCCCACCGATCACGCTCCAAAACCACCTGGCCTCTCTGTGCGCGAGCAGAGTCCAAGCGCTGCCCATCCGTCCCGCCCTGGCCGTCCTGCCCACCCTGTGTACGTACGTCGTCATGCTGGTCGGGACGTCGTACGAGATGACGTGTCCGAGACCGGGCAGGTCGAGACCCCTCGACGCGCGGTCCGTGGCGATGATGATGCGGATTTTGTGCTGGCGGAAGTTGGTCAGCGCTTTGCGGGTGGAGGTCGAGGAGGATTTGGTGAGGGTGGTTGTTAGGGATGCGATGGGCGTGGAGAGGAGGGTGAGGAGGCGGGCGAGACGGTTGGCGGATGAGGTGGAGCGGGTGAAGATTAGGGCTGTGTTTCGGTAGGAGGATTCTAGGCTTGAGGTTTCGGATGGTTGTTTCGAGTTGCGGGTTCCTGTGGGAGAGGGGGGGCTGCTGGCTGAGAAGGAGCTCGAGGAGCTTGTCGAGTCTGAATCTGATCCTGATGAGTCTGAGACGGATCTTTCATCCTCGTCTCCAGCGTCGCCTGATCTTGTCCCTTCGGCATTGTCGAGGTCGAACACGTTGACTTTCGTTCGCAGAAGTTCTAACAGATAGAGCGGTTTCTCTGCTCCGTCGCCTACCGGCACTGCGTGTTCTAATAGGGTCGGAGGTAGACTGAAGGTGCTACTTTCGTCCAATGGTGGTTCTGAAGCAGACGCATCCATGATTTCGGCATCGGCAGGCGCTTTGACATCTCCAACAACTACCAACTTTGGATTCCGCATTTTCAGCGAGTTGAGCTTGCTGATATCTTGGGTCATCGTAGCGCTCAAGATCACTTTCTGGACAATGCGCTCAGGTATTTCTAGCCTCATTTGCCGTAAGATGTTGTCTTGCAGGGCACGCGCAGCTCGCCCCTGTAGAGCCGGTATGACGAGTTCCGTCCACTCCTGAAAGCTCTCATTCAGAAGTCTGTCTGCTTCATCAATTATGAGCCATTGGACATCTTTCAAAGTGAAGCCTTTGGTGGATCGCATGTGGTCAACCAGCCGGCCAGGCGTACAGATCAGGACGTCAACTCTGGACCGATATTTGGTGACAAACTCGACAACGGCTTCCTTTTCTTTCTCGAACTCGGCCAACATGTCTTCAAGGTTAAGCATACCCCAGTCGACTGGGGCATTCTGCCGTTCCTTGTATTCGTCTGGGTCGTAAATCTGGTAACTCTCCACTAAAATTTCTTGCTCGTCATGCAAAGATTTGCTGCCAACTGCGGTAGCAATCTTGACACTTGTTCCAGCAGAACAAGATTCGAATGCTACCCGGGCCTGCCGCACTAGTTCTCGAGTAGGTACGACTATTAGCCCTCGTAGCTTGGTCGTAGCTAGCGTTTTCAAATGCTGGATCATGGGGAGAACATAAGCCAGCGTTTTCCCGGATCCTGTTGCAGCAGAAATACAGACATCCCCTCGATGTCGTTTTGGCCCATCCGTGAGCAATGGTATTACGGCAGATTGGACCGGGAATGTCTTTTCGAGACCCTGCTTTTGGACGTTGTGGAGCACTGTAGAATCCAAGTCCAGACTGCTGAAATCAACCGATCGACCAGAGTCTGCCCGAAGTGGGTTGGCAAGCCAGGGCGGTAAAGAAGAGAACGTGGGTCTCTCGTCTCTCTCAGGCGCCGGTGGAGGTTGCGGTAAAGGTTCCAAGCCATGAAGTTCTGGAGCGGTGGGAATTTCATCTTGCTGCTGCCCGGTGTGCTCTAATCGTGGTGCAATTTGTACACTGTTCTTTGTAGCTTTCTCAAATTTCGACCGAAGAGTGCCATGCTGATCCTGTTGAGTGCCTGGATTTTGCTCAGTAGCTTCACTCACAGTCTCCGTGAGGTTCTTCGTCTGCTGTCGTTTCTTCTTCTCTTTACCGCTTTCTACCTTGACTCCATTGTCGACTTGAGAAACCTGCTGCTTCGGATCTCGGGTTGGTTTCAATGTGACAAGGACTTCATCTTCAGGCTGAACGCGTTGGGTTTTCTTCTCCTTCTTCTGTTTTTTTGCGGATTGCTCTTCCAAGGCCGATGGTTCATCTCCATTGTTGCCAGCTTCGAGCGAACCATTCACCTTATCCGCTTCCTGAAAGATATCCTGGGAGCCATTGCTAGCAGATCCAAACAATTTCTTTTTCTTAGCCGCAGAACCTTTTGCCTCCACGAATCCCTCCTGGACATCTCGGGTTTGCTCTGGAGTAGTCTTCTTGTGGATTTTTATATCTTGGCGAAGAGTAGATTGTTCGTCGTCCAACTTCCGCTTCTTTGACGGCAGAGGTGAGCTAACGTTTACGGATTCAGCTCCTGAAGTATTACTACGAGGGATGTATCGGGAGTAGAACGGAGCCATAGGATGGTTTCGGTCACCGTTCATAAAATGAAAGCCAACGTACAGGTTCTAAGTAGTAAGCATAAATTATATTGCGGCAGAACCTCGGTGAAACAAGATTTACAAGAAAGTGTCCGATGTGTACTACGACTCTGTAAGATCGCAATTACTTGAAAAAGCCTGATAGCAAAGCTCAACTGGGAGATGGGAGCAACGGGAAATATCCAATAGCAAATTCCTTCCTGAACTTCTCCTCGTATTTGTGTCGGCTAAGACGACTACATCATCAGTTGTTGAGGGACTGAAGTTTGCTACATCAAATATGGCGCCAACCGCTGTGAGAGAATTGTTAAGCTTGCTGGGAGGATTGAGCATAGTACACTCAGTGCTATCCACCTTCACTCAGCTAGAATGTGGTTGCATGTATTCTGCGGATAATTATATACAGTCGTGAATCCGCATAAACTGCAAAATCCCATCTTCATGTCCATCATTCACAGTGCAAAACTCATCGCTGTCCAAGAGGTTCGTCTGTTACCCTCTGTGACTCAGGGACTTCTGCTGGATCTCCTAGAGGCTTCAGTGGATAGGACGTGGATGGTAGGGACTCGAGGTGTTTTCTGTGATGCTCGTTTGCCTATAATGAACCAGTCGATTAGACATGAAGCAGAGCAAAACGGCATGAGGAATGTTCTATGACAATGCTCCGAGTAGATCCACTCACAAAGGGCAAGCCACAGTAAGTACAGGCGATCACTTGCGGCTTGTCGACATTGATGAATATCCTAGGATGACCTAATGGCCCTCCTCCGCCGTCACAGACTACGCTCCGATCGTGTGTCCATCGTACTGGCTGTTTGTGAATGAGTTCGACTGCAGCGAGCGGTCGTGGCTGGTCGAGATTAGCCGCCTTATCGGAGACAGATGGCACAGCGCAAGCTCACCTGCCACTCCATGATGATCTGCTCAAAGCGTGGACCTTTCATAGCCATTTCTCTCGGCTGCTGACTAGGAGACCATTTTGTTGCTCGGTTGGGAGCCTGCATCACTCGTCGCTTCTCTGCATCCTCGGGCAATTCTTGGAGAGGCGCATCACGGGCTCCAGCTGCATCAATCTCTACAGCGTTGGTCTCCGACACATTTTGAGGGGCAGGTTTTGGTGAGGGGTCGTTGGCTTGTATTTGGACGTCTCCCGAACAGCGAGAGGGTGCAGCGATGAAACCACGTGTGGATGGTCGAACAATTCGTCTCACAGCTGAGGCTGCACCTGATCTGACTGATATGACTGATACGACCATAGCGTAGGATGGGATGTAACGCCCAGCGTGTACTGAACAAATAGTCCCAAGCTCTTGCTTGAGCCTTGAGGTATCATTGACGCTCCAAGTGCTTTGGACGCCAGCAGTGCCAAGCCCGATAATCCTCCGGTCCCTCATACAGATTTCAAGTTGCTCATTTACTACGTATTATTTATTATTGTCTAACGTCAAAGACTACACCTCTATTTGGCTGATCTTCTACTTGCCCGGGTCGAGAAAGAGGCCTGAAATTCAAGAAAATGTCTTGAAAATACAGATCATCACAACGTCTGGCGCAGTTCTGCATCGCTTTCCATAAACAAGCCACTCCACGCCCATCCCAATCATAAATGCAGACTCCGCTCATTCCTTGCCTATTACTCTTTGCTAGACCGACTTCCATCGTTTTAGTCCTATTTCACAATTCAACTTTTCGTCCTGCGACTTTGTCTAGTTCGACACCTACGTCGCCTGGGATCTGGTTGCTCTTCCACCGTCCTCATTTCTTTTCTTGGATCATCTCATCTATTTCAGTATTATCAATCCTCAGAGTGCTATTAATTCTTCCATAAAATCTCATTTCTCATAACGCCATAGAAATGACGAGCGCAGCTTTAGCAGCGATGCCCCCAGCACTTGGCTTCACGTGTAAAAGTCTACTATCTAGCTTCAGCGTCAATAAAGATACGGCTATCTTGCAAAGAAGCGAATCGCACCCTTGAAGTCCTGTGGGAAGTCTCCCTGCAAAGGCATTGATGGTCGAACCTCTTTCCGGCTGTGAGAATGAATGTAGGGATAGGTAATTATTCAGTAGTCTGCTTTGATAAGGATGGAATACAAGTCCAGCAAGTCATTGGCCGAGTAGCATTTCTCCCGACCCCAATTGCATATAGTGAGGCCGGGGGCGAGTGATAGAGAAGTGCTACGTAGAGATGTAGAGATCCGTCTATCTGTAGGATGGATTGTCATACTACCAAGATGAGTAGATGAGTAGTACAGTAGTACAGTAGGCAGGGGGGTAGGGGTGTGGAGGCCTTGGCATCAGATCTTCCGGGTTGAGCTTGCAGAGCGAGGCAGCACAAGTATTCGCGTCCAAGAAGTCGTCTGTCATCCACCCTGTGATTGCTACCTCTTACCCACCCTTACGCTACCGAGCTCCTGATACAATACTCATCATCTCGAAACATGGGTTCCTACGATCGCGCGCTCTCAGGTCAGTACAATCCTCCTTCGCATTACTTGATCTACTAACGATCCCGGCAGTTTTCAGGTATCTACATGCCCCCAATCTCGAAGCTCTGTCCTCTTACCAATAACCTCCCTCCCTAGTCCCGACGGCCACGTCTTCCAAGTGGAATATGCCCTCGAGGCGGTCAAACGCGGCACCTGCGCCGTCGGGGTCAAGGGTGCCGACATTGTCGTTCTGGGCTGCGAGAAGCGTTCCGCCATGAAGCTGCAAGATACGCGAATCACACCCTCCAAGATCGGGCTCATCGATACACACGTCTGCTTAGCATTCGCCGGCCTGAACGCCGACGCGCGGATACTGGTCGACAAGGCGCGATTAGAAGCACAAAGTCACCGATTGACCGTCGAAGACCCCGTCACCATCGAATACATCACCAAATACGTGGCCGGCGTCCAACAGCGATACACGCAGAGTGGAGGTGTGCGACCATTCGGCATCAGCACCCTGATCGTCGGCTTCGACAAGGGAGACAAGACGCCCAGACTCTACCAGACAGAACCGTCGGGCATCTACTCGGCATGGTAAGGCCCTTTCAAGCTCCCAAACAATTTCCTATCCCCATAGAATAAAGCCCTAGCCCTATTTTCTAACATAACTACAGGAAAGCCAACGCCATCGGCCGCTCCTCCAAGACGGTGCGCGAATTCCTCGAACGCCACCACAAAGACGACCTCGACCGCGAAGCCACCATCTCGCTGACCGTTAAGTCCCTCCTCGAGGTCGTCCAGACCGGAGCGAAGAACATCGAGATCGCCATCATGGCTCCGGGGAAACCGGTCGAGATGTTACCCGCGGATCAGATCGAGACGTACGTCAAGACCATCGAGGCGGAGAAGCAGGAGGAGGCGGCCAAGAAGAAGCCCGGGAGGGGTGGGGCGGCTGGGGTAAGTGGCACAGGGACGGGAACGGGAACGGGAACGACGAGTCTGCCGACCAGGCCGGGTGGGGACACTGAGAGTTAGGAGGGGCACTACGTAGTCGGTGCGATAGAGAGACAAAGCGCGGCGTTTTGACAATGTAAGTGGCACGCATATTGTGATTCATTGGTGAAGACATTATCGACGAGCTGGTATTCTCCGTCTCGTACCTCATCCAAGGGTACATGTGTGCATGACAGGCAACTTTCCGCCTCCTCCCAGACACCACATCACCACTGCACGCGCAAGCTCGACAGTGCAACCCCCTCAAGCATCATGTTCTCCCTTCCCCTCCATCTTCTGCCTCTTCTTCTCATGCTCCTCACTCTCCTTCACCTGTTCCTCCTCCACAATATTGCCATCATCATCCATGCGGCTGCTCTCGCCATTGATGCCGTCCCACTTGGGTACGCCGTCACGGACATCCAGGACGCGGCGCGAGTAGAACATGTGGGCCTCGGGCTTGAAGGCCTCGCGGCCCTCGGGGGAGTTGATGCCCTCGATGAGGGTGGGGAAGAGGAGGATCATGTTGCGGCCCTCGTCCATGATCGGGGTGCGGCAGTAGGCGCAGCTGACCTTGCAGGGCAGCTTGTGGCGCGTCGTGCACTCGGACGGGTCGTACCACGCCAGGTCGTGGTGGCCGTGCGTGAAGTTGATGTCGGCCTTGTGGAAGATGGCCGCCCACTGGAAGGCCGCCCCGTGCAGCCGCTGGCACGTCGTGCAGTGGCAGTACTTGGACGCCAGCGGTTTGTCGCGCGACAGCTGGTACCGCGTCTTGCCGCAGTGGCACCGCCCGTTCCACGCCGTGCGGAAGGAGTCCGGGGAGCGGTGGATCTGGTATGGGGGTCGGTGCTTCCAGTCGTCCTGGTCGGATTGCGACGTCGACGTGTCGCCGTTTTCGTGGGTGTTGGTGGATTGGTTGGCCGGGCTGGGAGCGCGTTGTTGTTGTTGTTGTTGTTCTTGATCTTGTTGGTTCGAAGACATGGCGGTGAATGTTCGACCTGTAGTTATGCGGGTCAAGGAGTTGTTTGTGATGAGGTTTCGAGAAATTCGGCCTGAATATTGAGATGTGACAGTGACTGATTTTAGGGAGCGCCCGAGATATGGCAGGGCAAACATGTAAGAAGTGTGCAGGTTGGAAAACGCGGGAGAAGAGGTCCGTTGGGTAAGGATAATGTGGACGGAATACTGGGGAGATGGGAGTCTTGTTCACGTGAGTTCTATTTCTTTGAAGAGAGTGAGGACTATGAGTAGAGTAGCATGACAGAATAGAAGATAGAGCGCGATGCAATGATGACGTCTTGGCTGGTCGTGTGGGGTGCACTTGGGACATACATAGTAGATCGGTAACTGTTTCCGCTGGACCCTGGCAGAAATTGGTTGCTGTATCTGGCTGTCATCATACTCTCGATCGCGCATTAGTTCTTGGGTCGTGACGTCCTCTACTTGCAGAGAATAGCAGCTCAGTGTTGATCATATCTCGTCACGCTTCTCTACTACTACTACTGCTACTAGCTGATAGATAATTTCTAGACCAGGCTGCGGGGAGACTTGGTGCCAGACTTATGCAAGGTACCACTCACCCGCTGGCGGCTCTGGGGACTATGTTTACCATAGACTACTACCCCTTCAACTCTCCCCATACAGGTAATTATTTACCCTCGCTGAGGGCTGCTCGAGCTTCTATCGGCGTCAAGCCGACACTGCTGACCAGATACTCAATGCTGTCGGAATGGATTAGCTCTTGGTTCGACATTGAGCCGGGGAAATGCATACCTAGCTTCAGAGGCAAGTTTCCGTCGAACTTCGCCAAACTGCGCATGGCACTCTGCCCTGGTCTGCTCCAGTTTTTCTGGATGGATGGTCTTCACTCGGATCTTGAAAGTCCCACTGACGGGTCTGTGGTCGCTAACTCGAATTTCATGCCTTCTATACTCGGTCTGTTTGACACGTCCAATACCTCGATACAGTAATCGATCGCACCACGCTGGTGACCGTTTCTTCTCGCTTGAATCATATCTGTCGCTGCCGACATCGTATTTGTAAGTTGGTGCAAACGTGATGGGTGCCTCAACGAAAGGACTAAGTCGAAAGCCAGAAACTCTCCGCCTCGACACCATGATCTGGTCTCTTTCAAGCAACTTCTCGAGCTCGCCTTTGTTGACCATATTGATGACGGTGTCTCGTGGGATCGCATCAATCCGGTAGTTGAGATCACCGTTCAGGATGCAGATTTCGTGGTCGAGGATCTGGGTTCCATCGCCCCCTCCAACGTAGAATGAGGCTCGCATATCTGGGTTCCGTTCGGGAGGCAAAGACTCTGCTTCAAGTATGGTTGCAATGTCATTGTTCCGATGAGAAGTCTGTGTTTGTCCTGCGGCAAGATGACAATTGATGAAGCATAGCGAGCTATCATCAAAGATGATTCGAGTGATGAGTGCACCTTTGTTGCCATAATGTCCTTTCATCCCACATTTTACCTCACTGGAGTTCACTTTCCGAATGTTTCCCTTTTCCTCCTGACGTACAAAGACACATTGAAACAACCCGATAAGACAAGACGTGTGCACCTCAGTATAAGCGTATCGCGGGTCGGTAAACCGGTTGATACACTTGCCCAAGTAGTCTCGCCATTCACGATATACTCGACTGACGTGCTGTTCGGACTTCACATTCTCTTTGTCCTTTCTCTTTCCGAACCCAAGGATACTCTTTGCGGTAACAGCCCTATCTTCCAAATCGACGATCTCCTGAAAGCCGAAGACCAGGAGCTCGGGCGGATCTTCGACGTGGATGGCATCAGAGATGAAGTCGCTGCGGATGTCGAAAGGGTTACAAGCACCAACATTCCAGGTCACAACTGCGGCTCGGATTTCTCGAAAGGTGCAATACTTGAAATCATTGCTCTGCATCGCTGCTTCCAACCAATCCTCCTCAAGCATCCCATCCCACAACCGAATACAATTGTCCTGACCAAGTGAAGCAACCTGCAGTCGATTGAGCGTCCATATACTGCTGGGATCTAGCAGCATGGACGCAGTTGGGCCATCATGTGCTCGCCAGTCTTTCTTTACCTTCCACGGATTACACGAAGTGTCGTAGACATAGATTTTACCGGTCTTATACGCTGTCCATAGGTTCTCTCCTACAAAAGCAATAGCGTTGATCTTGTAGTCGCTGACCTTAGTAACACCAATACATGCATAATCTTTGCTGCTGTAGATGCTGACTTTCCCGTCGGCATGTCCAAGATACACGCGGCCACCTTGGCGACAAGTGTATGCACCGGAGGTGATATCTCCAGTCCCGGGTTGAGAGAGAGGCTGTTGCAAAACGGAAAACGATACTTCGTGACCGGGTTTGAAGATTCTGACCTCCTTGCCAGTGGCGTACCACAACATCCCCTGCACAGTCAACGAAAAGGTATGTCCTTTGGGCAAACGATGTGCATGATGGCTATATTTGAGGCTCGGCATCCGAAATTCTTCTGCGCACCATACAAAGAGCTTGCCTTCGTCATCTAAAGTCCATATGTCTTTCCTGTTCCGGATTATACGAATGATCTCGCGTCGGTTGTGTACAGCGCTAGTAGCGACAATCGCTTGCGTGGCAACATCAATCTCGTGCAACTCACCGATATTGCTTCCAATCCAGAGACGAGCACCTTCGCTTTCCAGATTCTGTCCAGGTTTGAAAGTAACGGATGTCATTTTGACCGTCTCGCCGTGGCTCAGGCTGAAGATTTGTTCACCACGAGACAAGTCCCATACCCTGGTCACATAGCCAGTTGTACAAATGTATTGGCCGCACATGTCAAAGACCCTCGAGTCAAATTTTGTGGGTATCTCTTGCGCTCCTTGATGGAATTGCGGTGGTCGGCGATTTGCCTGGCTTGAGTCGGGATATTCGGATCGAGTGATGGGCAAATCCTGATCATACTCTAGTGCCTCATCCGAATCCTCTGCATAACGTTTCTGCGCGAACATAGATTTATGGTTCTCTATATGCTGCTTTCCCAATGTTTGGTCTTCAGTGTTGCTTCCTTCAAAGGTGGTCCTCCTTGGAGGAGGCGGGAATTTGGTACGAGTAGCTACTGATGGGACCGACGTTTTTCTCGCATGTGGAGCAGGCTCTTGGGATCTATCGATCGATTGAGGCGGCGGTAGAGGGCGGTGACTGTTTGGTTGCATTCTGGACCCTTCTGTGGGCGGTAGCGGAGGAGCCCTGCGAGCTGCACCTTCAGCTTGAGGCTCGGTAGAGCTGTTTTCTAATGACCCAAATTGCCTCGGATTGCGCTGTATGCTACTGGATCCAGAAGAGATTTTCGGAATTGTTGGTGGAGGTAGGGTTCTAGCCTGCTCTGAGACATGTCGTTGAGCAGGCTTCTGTTGCGATAATGACAGGTGTCGTACATCTAAGCTCCCGGTGATCTTGTGCGAGGAACGTTCTGAGACGGTGCTCGCGCGTGCAGGTAGATTCTCATGAGTCCTGGCTATTGGTGTTGAGGCGCCCGTACTGGAGCCAAGAGACCTCGGGTCGCTAGGCTCTATGCTCCCTGTTGGACTCGAGAAACCCATCAGACGTGGGTCACTGTAGGGATGTCTTATTTGCGGGGAAACTGTATCTGATCCCTTCCCATGAGTCTGAGCCTCGAAATTTGTCCTTACCGCCGCACGTGAGGGAGTTTGAGATGCCACAAAGGCCGACCGTTCTGGTGAAGGACTTTCATCGCTGCTCGGCGGAGTGCTGAAAGGGGAGACACTTTTGTCCGGCTTTTCGACGGGTTCAAGGGTTAGTCGGCTGGTTTCGTGTTCTGGATGTGACTTGAGTTTGGCTGGGATTTTGGGTTTTTCTGCTCGATTTACTGCTGGTGCAATTGAAGAGGTCCTAATAGGAAAGTGGTGAGATGCGAACACACCTGACGCGAGTGATGAATCTCGAGACTGCATTTCAGGGGTGTTAACGGCTGGAATTTGCATCGCTGGCGCAACCTGTCCCTGAGCGGGCAGAATATTGAGCTTAGCTTTCCTTCCTAGAGTGCTTATGCCTACTAAACGTTCAGGGGATCTTGATCCACTTCTAGAGGCAGGAACTGTTCTTGGTGGTGAGTTCGGAGAATTGATTGTCACTGACGGGGTGAGCTGTGGCGTCGAACCAAAATTCATAGACATTGGGCGTTTGTGGGCTTTCCTGGATGGTGATGTAGATCGAGGAAGAGGAATTCCAGGATTTCGCGGTGTCATCGGTCTCTCTCCATTGCTTGTTCCTGAGGCGCTCCATGACGACTGCGGCCTAGGTAGATCCAGGGAGACCCTTCCCATACTACTGAGATGCGCAGTATTCTGGTGTGAGAATCTTGACTGATTCTCTTGCGGTGATGGTACCGCTTCGCTCGAGCCTCTAGCATTCTTGAGAGCCTCAAAATGCGACAGAAGAGACGAAACGGGCCTCTGCAACTCCGTTAGCAAGCTGATTGCATTTCTGTACGTGCTCAACCTTACAATGGAAGAGCCGTCTGTCCCCTTAGTTAGATCATCCTCCTTGCCCGCCATAATGTCATCCCTGCCTTCGATGCCTGATTCTACCGGATCCCCGCTCCAACAGGCGCTTTATATAAGAGACTGGGTACTGTACGGGTCCTGCAGGTGTCGGAAAAGGCAACTCGAGGTGAAAAATGCGGTAAGAATAGTCCTGGTCGGACATGAAGCGGTGAACACCCGAATAAACTCTGCAGGGGCAAGCGTTCAGCCTGCAAACGGTCACATATTGTTGCTGCTCATCGTAGCCAGCCCCGTAGAATCTCAGCACGACATCGAAATTTGTCCTGTGTCATCGCCACTAGAGTAAGGCCAGCAGTGGAGTCGCGGGACTGAAGGAGCGAGAGCCTCATGAACTGTTTGTTGTGACAAGGGGTGTTGTCGTTCGATGGTGTTCGAGTTGCGGTGATCCTTGCAAGCATTCCCTTCTCCAACGGCGATCCTCCTCCAAAGGATTTTTTGTTCAACCCGATTAGGCAATAATTATGCTACTACTTACTCATACCTTTCTCTGTCCTCTAGTAAATACTAGCATTGGCGTGCTTGAAGGCTAGACTACTACTCCACCATCAGTGTCAAAGCTCTGATATCGTTCATTACAATATGTGGTAGGCCCCATCATTTACTCTCACGCCCAGGTCTACCAGCGGCTGATTTTGGCCCAGCAAGCACGTTTTGAATGCCCAAGTCTCCATCCGGTCTCCCTGTTGTCTGTCTCCTAACCACAAGTCCTTGACTTTCCCAGCGCATTATCGCAACTAATCCCTCGCCAGGCCGGAAATGGTTCGACTGCGCAGAATGCCACGAGGAACAAGCAGACCACCCACTACTGCAAAGCTTTGATATGACCTTCATCTGTAAGAAATGTAAGAAGGCATTTCGGAAGGACGCAAAGGAGTTTGAGGAGTCGTGCGTCTCCCCCCTTCCTTCGTCGTTGAAGCTAGCATTCATCCTACATAGCTGACTCTTGCATTTCAGTGACGAATATTGTCCCCACTGCGACAACCACTTCGTGTTGGATGCTCTAACTCCGAAGGTGGCTTTGAACGTGGAAGGGGAGGATGCCAGAATAGACTCCAGGTCTGCTTCCGGTAGTGTCTACCTCGGGAGATTTCGATCACTAACGACGTCTTACAGAATGATTAAAGATGAGCGGGTCAAAGGCCAAGAGCAGAGATCAATATTTAACGTCAAGGACACTGCAGACCGGCTTGGTTAACCACAATCATCTTGGCCGGGAAAAGGCTTCGTAAGCAGGAGTCACGAAGCGAAATACTTAGCATTGCTTACGTCGGTGAATGAGTCGTCGATTATATATACTTGTAGGGATTCATAATGCCTTTTGGATCGTAAAGATCCTTGATCTGCTTCATCAACCTGATCATAGTCTCGCTTCGGCTATATCCAATATATGCCTTCTTTGCAATACCCAGACCATGCTCCGCGCTGACGCTGCCATTTCTCTTCTTGATCCATTCGTAGACCCAGGGTTCCAGGGCTTCCTCCACTTCTTTGGCGTAGCGCCGTACTAGAATATTCAGGTGTAAATTAGAGTCACCCATGTGACCATAGCCTACAACTCCAACACAGGGATGAGAGTCATCTTCGCCAATCAGGCCAGCAGACGAAAGCCTCTCTCTTGTTTCTTCTACAAGGGAGTAGAGCTCCGGCAACGGTATCGACAAATCGTATTTGTAGGTACCACCAAAATGCCCAATGGCTTCAGTGATACCTTCGCGCCAGCCCCAAAGGGAACGTACCTGTGTTTCATCCTGAGCAAGGACGCCATCTGAGACGATCTCGGAGCCCATCACTGATTCGAGAAAATGCTCTAATTTCTCGTTATCATGCTCTGTGTTTGACCCACTTGTCTCAACTAGACAATAGAAGGGATATCTACCCTCTAAGGGCCTCTTGTTTCCGGTGATCTGGTGGACGTAATCTTGGGTCTGGCCGTCCATCAACTCGAAGGCTGACAGGATCTCCGACAGCTGGCTTTTGGCTTCCCTGTATGCCTGCTGCACCTTTTCAAAGGATTCAAGGCCGAAGTATGCCACATTAACGGCCTTGGAACGTTGAGGACAAACGACTGAAACAGCTGTTATCAATCCTATGGTGCCCTCTGCACCAATGAACAGCTGTTTCAGATCGTAGCCGGTGTTGTTCTTGCGTAGCTTTGAGAGGTCGTCTACAATTGTTCCGTCCGGCAGAACAGCCTCAATTCCCAGTACATTTCCATGAAGTGATCCATATCGGAGTAGACGTAAGCCACCTGCATTTGTAGCTACGTTGCCACCAATATGACACGATCCCTTGGCTCCAAGATCCAAGGGAAAGATGTGGTTCTTTTCAGCCAGAAAATTGTCCACGACTTCCAGTATGCAACCCGCATCCGCAACCAGAATTCCGCTCACCTCGTCAAAGCTTCTGATGTTGTTCATACGGCTCGTTGAAATCACAATCTCATCAAATACAGGAACGGACCCTCCAACCAAGCCAGAATTGCCTCCTTGTGGGACAAGTGCTAACATGTTGTCGTTGCAATATTTCAATACCTTGCTCACTTCTTCAGTTGACTTTGGCTTGACCACTAATCTTGTGTGACCACGATATTTCCGCATCCAGTCACTGTTGTAACCTTGCAGGTCATCTCCAGCATCTCTTGTAACACCGTCTATCACAGCTGCATCTCCTCCTAGTATGCTTTTGAAGAACTGAACATGCTCGGACGAGATATTGGAGTATTTTGGATCGCGCTTGAGATTAGGGTATGACTCGGTAGTATACTTGACTTGCTTGGGATGTGAAGCAATGGCGTCAGTGTCTGCTGTTGTCGTAGCTTGGGAAGTCTGCTGATAAGGAACATATGCGGAGAAGTGACGAATAAGACCTGGGATGGCTCGATCAGGGACACGATATTGCAAACGACCTGTCCTATGCAAGTGCCGCACAAAGCGACCGAGTGCTTGTGGGCAATGCGCCGCCATTGATGTGGACGTCCTGATCTTAATTGCTGACGCCCAGGAATCGTCGGACTGAAATCACGAAATAAATCGCAGACAGATGTCGGAGGCGCTAAAATCTCCCGACGCTCCCCGGGTTCGTAGCACCATTGGTAACTAGTACTAGCTGGGAGATAATAGCCAAGGCTGCAAATTACTTGCAAAGCTTTCTACGTAACTAGAGGGACAGTACATCCCATTTGTTCTGTCGCCTCATCTCACGACTCCACCTACTACCTAATTTGGACGTGTCCAGGACTTCAGTCTCCTAACTCAAGACGCGCAAACACCCTTGTTTTCTATCAGAGGAGATAATGGTAAGAACCAGGTCTTAGCCAAAAAAGTCCTGCGTCTGCCCTTGTTACCTCGGTATTTTCTTAACAAGGAGTCTGATGTCCAATATGATTCAGACTTAAGCCGTCTACACACGTCTAGCTCGATGTCGACCACTACGTTGTTGAAATAGAGGATGCACTTCTGATGACATGAATTCTACGAGCAGGCAAAGCTCACAGCTGTCAACGCCGTCGATTCCGCGACCTCCACACCCTCTCCCAGAGAACTCAAACACATCACTACCTGACCCCACCCCACAACGCAACGTTGACCCTAGCCTGGATCGCGGAATACTGAGAGAACGACCGGGCGAGCAAGCGTTATTACCTGCGGAAAAGGTCTATCCAATCCAGATTGGTTCTGAATTGTTCCGGCTCTCCGGCGCCTCCATCACTTCTGATGGTTCGTACCCGTTGCTTGAGCGCGAAGGAGTCTCTATGCTAAGGCCTGATAGCACCCTCTTACTTTACACGCTTCTTCGAAGACCAAGTCCGGCAGAAGGAAGAACATGATACCATCAAAACTTTGTATATAGATCGAGATCCGATCATTTTTCATGACATCGCCCGCCATCTCCAGGGTAGGTTGTCTATTTTCCCAATGTGGAAATTGTGACTGAACTGCCCAAGGCTACTACATTCAACCCGCGAATGGTACTCACTACGTCAGACTCTTTGCAGATGCTCAATTCTACAGCTGTAAGCCCTCACTCTCCGGTACTCGCGGTCACCACACACCGACTAATCTGCCACAAAGTACCACGTTTGATATCCCAACTCTTCTCCTCGGAAATCTTCATCCAAATTGGCGACCGCCACTTCCAAGTTCCCCATGACATCTTCTCCTCGCCCGGCGACTCCCCAAACTTCTTCACCCTCGGCTTCGGCGTATTCTTCGGCTCCCGTGAAGAGATCTTCCCGGGCCTCGACCGCACAGGCCTGCTCCGCCCGCCCTCCATCGCTCCACCATCCGTCCCCTCCCGATCCGCCGACGTCTTCGCCCAGCTCCTGCATCTGCTGAAGGGATATCCGCCAAAGATCGAGAATGAGGACCATCGTGCTGAATTGTTGAGGGACTGTCGGTATTTTCATCTCCGGGGCTTGGAGCAGAAATTGATCGCGCATGACATCACTTATAACCTCGAGCGACAGATTTCAGAGATCTTGCTGAGGCTAGAGGATGTGAAACCGAGCGGGATCTTTTTTGTTCGGGACAACAACAAGAACAAGCTCCCCGACTCTTCTGTCAATCTCACGAGCGGATGGGTCCGCTACGCCCGCCCCTTCGTTGATGAGGCTCCGCTGGAATTGATTCTCGAGATTGGCTCAGATCACACGCTCCTCCATCTCGGGTCGCAAGGCAACAGACACGCCGCGTTCCACGGCCTGACCAAAGCAAGGATCTCTGCCTTGCTGCAGGTCGTTGCCGGCAAGATCGGGACGGCTGTAATGGTATGTGCTGACGACGAGGTCAACTTTGTCATGGATTCGGGTACAGATCTCACCTTAGATGGGGAGCCAGCGGACGCAGCGACGGAGTTTGAAGGAACGCAGGTAGCCGACTATAGTGGCCCGGTCATGTCTCCGGAGAGCAAGAAACGGAGGCTGAATGATGGTCTTGGGCATCAGGCCCGGGAATGGAAGGTCAGGACTGGTCAATGGAGGGTCAGGGTGCAGCAGGAGGCCGGCAAGTGTGGTGCAGAGATCTTTCTGGTGGCGGTCAAGGTTGATGCGTTCACGTGTGAGAGGGCGAAAAATGCGAGGAGGAAGTTTCTGAGCTGATGCTCTGTCTTGAAGAACGCTCTGCTTCCACCTTTGATGTGGATATCCTTCGGCATGGCCTGTCGTTCAAACCCTGCCTACAAAACATCAGTCTTCTAACGTTCTTCATCTGCACTAAATCCCTCCCATTCATCATCCCCCAGTTCCACGCCACTGTCTGCTCCAGGTCCGGCATCTTCTTGTTCTTCAACCGTCGCCGGATCTCTCACAAACCCCACGACGAAAAACCCCATCGTCCCGTCCGCACCGCTCGGCGTACATCTTATGCAAGCTTCCCTGAAGTCCTCTCTCTCATCATCCGTCATCACATGCCAAATCTCCGCAACAGCCCCTGTGGTCCCCTCGACACCCAAGTCATCTCCCCTGTGCGGCCAAACCCTGAGACCATCAGGTTGTTCACTTCGTCTCAAGAGCCGCCAGCACCGACCTCGGGCTACCGTAGAGTTCAAGGCTTGTAAGACGACGACCTCGTTTTCCTGAGCGTGGACGCTGCATGTTGAGTAGGTCACTAGAGATGCGTTTGGGAAAGTGAAAGCCTGTTCGATGATTCGCGTTTGAAGGCTTGAGAGTTTCTGAAGACGCTCATTGTCAACGCCCGGGTGTATGGTTGGAAGTGGATTCACTTTTGCTTCTTTGAACGGTCTTTGCGTCTGAATTTCCCTCTTTCGCTTCTTCGAGGAATTGGGATTGCTGTTCGTAATGCCCTTGCCGTCCTGGATCTTAGAATTTTCGACCCTCCTGTTTCTCGTGTCCCTCGGCAGGACGAGTGTCGGAATATCCTCTCTGCCCCGTATGCCACTGCCAGAACAGCTCGGGTCAAGTAAAAGATGCGTAACATTGCTGAATCTCTTTTCTCGTGGGTTCAAAGCTAGGAAATCTTGCTTCGCCAAGACCTTCACCATGCTTCGGGCCCCAGCTCGAGCCAGCATAGTCTCCAACGTCTCTGATCGCTTCGCATCACGTTCACAGGCGAAGACCATGCGCCCACAACCCGTACGTTGAGCAGCAATATCGGGCTTGCTCGTAAGTATCGAGGCCACATGAGACGTCTTGTTCCCTGGAGCCGCGCAAGCATCCATCAAATCACCTTGGCTCATCCTAGCGGCACGTAGGAATAATATAGGAACTGATTTCAACGCAAGATGGGCAGGGAAACAGGAGGCTTTATCCTGCAGAATGATTTTTCCTGTTTCGTAGGCGGTGGTTTTAATGAGCTCTTTCGTAGATGCATTTGTTGCCAGCAAGTCCGGAATGTTTGGATCCAGAAGGTATGCATTTGTCATCCCTTTCGCGCTGCATAGTTCCTCTAGCGTAGAATACTCTGTAAAGGTCGAAAAGGTCGTTCTGAGCTCATGCTGGAGACTGGTCTTTAGATTGTTGATTCGGATCCATCGAGGCTGTGAGGGTGCTCCGTGTGAACGCGTCTTCTGAGCAACAATATGTAAGCGGAGGGCTTCAAGTGTTGCACATTTTCGACGGAGTCGAGCTTTAGTCAGCTCTGAAGCTATGCGTGCTTTGTGTCGTTCTATTGCAAGTCGAAGAGGGTGGTTTGAAGGGCAAGCGATACCCCGCCTGGACAGAAGGTGGTCATGGACGAGGAGTATAGCGAGTAGCGGAGTGAGCTAGATTGAATGCTAATGTGTCAGTCAGCAGAGTTACGAGTCGCTAGGCGAATTCCTGCCATACCTTTGGTTCTTGTGATATTATGCCTGTATTGTCAATGATCTCTGAGAGTACGACATCCCATTTGGCGCATTCTGTAATGAGACCATACAAAAGTGGCGGATGGGACTTGGGGGGAGTATTGCTGTCGTAGACACGCGATCTGAGCGACCCGCTTATATACGGTGATGAAGATAATATGTCAGCTGCCTCATAGTACAGAGCCATCTCTGTGTTCCGCCTCCAGCATGGTATGGGTGAAGAGGAAGCTTTGCCCTTCGCTTTAGCCTTCACTCTGACCTTCGCTCTGACCTTCGCTTTGAGTTTTGCTTCGACCTTTGCTTTGACTCAAGAAGTAATGCTTTGCGTTTCTTGGCGACAATAGGATGGGCCCACGGTTGGGGAAGATTGATCGTGCACGTACTAGTATGGTATCAAGCGTAACTTGGTAATGTATGTGGGGCGCCAAGTAATCTACTTACCAGGAAAAGGGGGTTGTTGGTACCAATAGGGGGCCATAATAGCATGGTGAAAAGGACAAATTTAGATCATGTTTTTGGCAAAATACACGTATCGTGATGTGCTTAGCGTAGTATTTTATTGCTACTCGTTGCTGTATGTTTTGACAATACACTTCCGAGTACGCCAAATCTTACATGGTATTATGCCGCATTCAGTGATAGGGCTGAGGGCTAGGGCACACTTGGAGCTCTGCAGTCTTATGCTTCTCTTTTTCATAGTAGTAAATAGAATAACAAATTCTATCATCACAGTCCAAACTAGGTTATCTAGAGCTGTTAGTGACTGTTCGCTATCCATAGCAAATCTGAAGCGAGCATCCTGTGCAACACTGTGGGGCAATATCACATCACAAGTGGATTTGGGAGTAGGATATTAACAGTGTATATTACGTTTCATAAACAATTTCTACTGACATTGTTAGGACTCAACAAGTCAAGACAAGTCAACACCAGGTTGGTTCCAGGCAGGTACTCCTGCGTTTGTGACTGAACTGCTTCTTGAAACCCGCTGCAGGCAGAACTTGGTGCCACAACCTGTCTGTGCTTCGACAGTACTAATTACCACTTGGTTATGTGTACAACTCTACAGCGACGAATCACAGGCTGATATATCAGAGCACGTTTCTAGGCTCAAATGGGCGTTTTTTGGACTTGGGAGTAGGGAGATTCGTAATAAGAACGAAGTGTGCATGTTATCTTCATAGGACCCATTGTGTGAATGATCACAATTGGCTAATAGTCATCTCGTAGCCAGTGAAGACAAGCGTAGCGAGAAGTGATAGACTCCTCATGTTTACCACAGTGTAGCCGCTTTTTACGATTCAAGAAATGGATCAATCTCTCCCCTTCTTAACATATCCACTCCCTGCTGCATAGCCTGAAGTGTATCTCCCAAGCCCACATTCGTCATGATCATTCCCAGACTGCTCTCCTCTCTTGTCGTCCCAATTTGCAGATATACATGTGCAGAATTCATCGTGTTGCTCCCATTGTGCTCCCAGACGTTGGAGAAGGTCTTTAAAAAGCCACCGGGTGTGTAGTTCCCTCCCTGACTACCTGGCTGGTAGACTGCATGGAGAAATTCAAAGTCAGAGGCGCTGAGACCGTACCACAAGGACGTGTTGCTGAAAGTGGCGTCGATATGCAACTGTAGGAATCGCCGATAGCTGGCCATGGGACAGTGGACCATCCCAGCCGGCGAAAACGCGGAAGGGTAATCGCGCTCCAATTGGGGAACTTCCAATGGAATGGGTTCCTGGGAGGAGTCATTCAGGATGTGTGGCCAGGGATTGTCGATGGATGTGTCTGAGGACTCGGGAATGGGGCCAAGCCCACATCCCGTCATGTTTAGAGCGTCGAAGAGGCGGGATTGGATCTGAGATTCCCAGGTGGCGGATGTACCTTGGTCAATGATAAGGCCGGTGATAATGTAGTTGGCGTTATCATAGATGAAACTGGCGTTTGGCTGGATGACTGTCGGAAGGGAGAGTACACGACGGACGTAGTCGAGACGGGCTTCGCTGGGGGAGGAGAAGTTATAGAGCGAACGAATATAGGTCACATTGGTGGTGACTGATGTGCTGTTGATTCCTGTAAGTTGACTTGTCAACATTGCTAGGGTAGTGTTGAGATGATCTGGGTGCATGTCGGAGCCCAATTCGGGTAACGCTTCTCCGATGGTTGTGTCCCAAGAGAAGATGCCTTCCTTGATGAATGAGGCTAGCAAGGTTGCTGTCATTGCCTTAGTGAGCGATCCCAGATGAAAGGTGTCATTGTTCTCGATCAACGGAGCAGCACCGAATTTGCGAACTCCTGTAACCATTGTCCCAAAGTCATCGCCTTTTGTCTGGCCAACCGCAACGCCAGGAAGCTTGTACTGCTGCTGTAGCGCCTGAATCTTTTGAAGTCCCGGAGGGCCGGTCCTGGAGCTTGATTCAGCACTGTGACCATGGGTATTAGATTCCTGTCTCGTTGCAAGAGCTTGCGCCTACCCTTTATCTTGAGTTAGTCCAAGTCCCAGTCCTAGTCCCAGGCCAAGGGCAACAACTACGATGATAGCAGCTGTAAGAGCCCATGTCCAGATCTTGCGCTTCTTACTCCAATCCCGGCCGCCCTTCTCGCGTGGTGGTAGAGGTTCAGTTGCTGAAGAGGACATATCTCATCGGACCCCTCTCTGCAGATCAAGTCAACCGTCTCACAAGGCAATTGGCATTGAAGGTCACAAAGGAAGATGATAAGATCGTCCACAGGTGAAAGATGTCAGATACAAGCTATTTCGCGGTCCTCCGAGAAGCGATCCTTCTGGTCCAACACTTACTCGTAAGGCTGCGAGGGAGACATTGTCTTTATATCATCGCATAGCATGCTAGCCACCCTTCTGGCCCCCTCATTCTCTTCGTATTCGTAAAACTCCAAGATATCAATGAGCTTGGCATGCAGATGGACGAATCGCATGTGCATATCCGTTCCTTGATTATCCCTATATGTCTGCTCGACAAGTCAAGACACCGTCTGAATGGGTAGTAAGCGAGCTACCACAGCCGTTCGAAGTATTGATGTCCAATCGATTAAGCAATTTGCCTCGAAAGCTTGAGTCCCGTGAAATACGAACCAAATGAGATTAATTTGGAGACACTAAATCATGCGAACGCTATCTTCAACAAGGAAGGAGGCCGAATCCGATGTCTGGGGGGTTAGTTTTGTAAAGGAAAGTTACTAACTTTAGGTCCACTGTGTGAGATGTTTTGTGTTTGTAGCTTGGGTACAGAGTCGTGCTTCCAAAATAGTCGACCCCAGGTAGATAGTAGTGTAGCACTGCTAGCACCTATTAGCTTGGATATAGCTTGATTCACCAACTAATGATGTGAGTATAACTAGGCCTTTGTCGTCACTTAATGGTGCTTATCTTTGGAACCCTTGTAAGCTCACTTAGAGTTTAAGTGAGTCTAAAATGGGCCGCTAAGCTAAGACCAAGATCGCCAGCTCTATCGCGTACAAAATTTCTAAGAGCGCTGAAAGCATATTTTTCTTCTCCCAGATTGCACGAGTAACATCTGTAATGGTAACCCGGGCCATAAGCTGTGACTGCGCCAGCCTCGAGACATAGTGACGTCAGAACGCGTCAGTACGAGACGATACGTAGATTGCTTATACAAGAATTGGAAGATGCAGCCATGGCGGCGAAAGGCCGAAACATCTGTCCTGGGAAGGATATTGAGAATGTGGACTGTGAGATACTACGTATGAGTTTCTTGTTGGTGTTACAGGAGACCTGCCGCGGTTTAACCAGCCCAAGCTGCAAATCCCACTGGTGTCTTTTGCTACAAGTCTGTCAAAAGGGATCTGAAGCCAGGATGGCTGGTGGTTCAGGGTATCGAGCGACGTGTCCCCCTTGGTGGGTAGAGGCCCATACATCAGATCAAGCAACACTGGTGCAAGACAATTAGACGTAAGGACGGTCTCGACGGCACCGTGCTCGAAGGACGCTGGTGCCTTAATAGGAACCTTAAAAGGAAACTTCTGTCCCCAGTCGAGGGACGACGGGGCCTTTCTAGCGCTTTTCTCTTCTTCGTAGTAACGAAACTCTTCGCAGGAAACCAAGGAAGACCTTTCATGGCACCAATTTGGTGTGGTTGAACCGTTGGCCTACATCTAGGCCGCACTGCATGACCATGATCAGGAGATTGCTTCTGCCTTCTTCTGAGCTTTCTGTTGAGCGAAGGAGGGGTCAAATCGAAATGTTCATGGTGTCTAGAAAACGGGGCCTGAATTTTAATCCTTCCATAGCAATTCTTTACCTCTCACATCGCAAGTCCATCTACGTGATCCGGGAGTCTCGGGGAGAAAGCCAAGGCCATAGTCCGACAAGACGTCAGCATAGACGGTAGCTTAAGAGTGATTCGGTCATTGATGCGGCGAAGGCTGAACAATACGGCCGCTGCAGCAGCTAGTTCGGTTGTGAAGCCGCAGCATAACGGAACTTGGAGAGAAAAGGAGATGATGACATAGAACGCTGGTTTAGTGTGGTGGTTTTCTGGTCGATTATGGACTCTACCTCGAGTGCTTCTCTCAACAATGAGGCTGTGTAATGCGAGTCCTCTGGACTGAAACTCAGCTAGGCATGCCGCTCAAAGGGCTGTATCCAGTATTACTCCGAATGAGTATAACTTTGAAAAAGCATTGAGAATTTGTGCTGAGCCCTGTGCTTGGCCACTTCTGACTGTTTCGGTGTTGTGCATCTTTGCCCTCCTACCAAGCATCAACTTTGATAAATGGTGTTGGAGCTGTGCAATTCACAGCCTCTGCTAGGCGGCGTTTGCAAATGTGTCTAGTGCACCCCCGAGAAGACGGTCATGGTATTGTCAATCTCGAAATCTTCCTTCTTCGTTCTAATTCCATCTCACCAGACTCAGCTGGCTAGAAATTATCAGCCTGTTTCAAGAAGACCAAATCAGAACAGGGAATACTGTTAAGTCTGGCTGAGAAGTTCTGGGGATGCCGGGAAATGACTCCAATATAATAGCAA